>PPCM01000055.1_pt1 | contig 216601 bp, 148 predicted proteins | sample 1555541 | NCBI WGS metagenome assembly PPCM01 (sample SAMN05284479, study PRJNA326546) | Marine sediment metagenome, whole genome shotgun sequencing project. | isolation source: marine sediment | place: Germany: Wadden Sea | collected 2012-09-05
AAAAAAGGAAAAATAATGGCGTATCCAATACGGCATTCTATAATCAAATTGGTATCAGAAGTTTGGGAATAAAAAGAAAGAAGGAGACGTTTTAGAAAACATTGGGATTTATTATGCTGAATTTAGTGATTATCAAAAGTCTATAGAGTTTCTGCTTAAGTCTATTGAGATCGCTGAAGGTCAGGGTGATATTTCATCTGTGATTATTAGGTATTTTAATATTGGAACAACTTATGTTGAGGCTGGTAATTTTAGAAAAGGTATTTACTATTTAAATTTAGCGAATAATTACTTTTTAGAAAATACCGATTTGTATGCAAAATATATTGTTGCTGGTTATACTAATATTGGTGTTGCCTACAAAGGATTAAATGTTGTTGATTCTTCTATGATGAATTATCAAAAAGCAATTTCAATAGCCCAAAATTCTTCGGAAAAGTGTTATTATGGTGGTACATTGTTGAATATTGCTGAATTCTTAAATGTCGAAGGTAATCCTGAACAAGCTTTGAATTATTTAGATGAAGCAATTATTGATTTTAAGGAAGAAAATAATCTGAAAGGTGTTTGGCATGTAAAGTATGAAATAGCTCATTCTTATTTTTTATTAAATAGGATTGACGATGCAACAATTTTACTTGAAGAAGTGATTTTGCACTTTGAAAAGACAAATGACTTAGCTTACCTAGAGAAAATTAATTCATTAACCTTAAAATTAAATAGTTCTTTTCGGATTAGTAATGAGTTAGAAAATTTTCAATCTCGGGTTGAAGATGTGTATTCTAATTATTTTATGTTGCTAGATAATAAATACTCTGATCTGACACATAAAGAAAAAAGACTTTGTGCTTTGCTAAATTAAATTTATCAACTAAAGAAATTGCGAGTTTAAATAATGTGTCTGTTGGTGCAATTACAATGGCAAGATATTGTTTGCGAAAGAAAATCGGATTAGATAATGACGAGTCATTTATGGATTTTTTTGATGCTATTGAAAATGTTTAGAAATCCATATTTTTTCTAGTTGATAGAACATGTTTATCTTAAAATTACTTTTATTTCTGCAGCAATTTTTAGAGCTGTCGTAAAAGTACTTAAATCAGTAAATAGATTTCCATTTAATCCAGCATAATGCCCATGTCCAATAGGATTTAGAGTGTACTCGTCCATAGGATTATTTGGGTCAATTGTGACAGCATATATTAGTGATGGTTGACAGGAGTTCTTGTATTCTTTTTCATTAGGGAATTTAGCATTGTGCCAGAAATTATTGCTATCCCAAGGTTGATTAATTTCTAGAATTAGTCTGAATTTTTTATTCGTTTTTTCGTTTGATTTTGTTTTTAAAATAAAATCATTTTTTGGTGTTGCACCTGTATAGGCATCAATAATTGGATGATTTTGATCAGGTATTATTCCAGAATCTGTTCTTTTATGGAAAAAATAGGGTAGGGTTGCTTTATATTTTTTTTCACCTGATTTCCACTCGCCTGTACTTGTATCTCCAAATCTAAAGATTCCAGTTGCAACGGATTTTGTTACAAATAGCTCTTGGATAAACTCTTCATCCATAGTTTCTATCCAAATAGCAAAAGAAGGGTTATTATGCTCTTTCCCATTAGTAAAAAAAACTTCAAACGAATATCCTTGACCATTTACGTTGACTTCTATAAGTTCTTTTTCTTGATTTTTTTTCTTTTTGCATGGATGTATTTTAATATCTGCATACAAGCTTACTGACATTAAAAGTCCAAGTGTTGATATGATTAATATATTTTTCATAATTCTTTTTTAAAATTCAATAATAATACCTAAAGTTGGGACAATAGTTCCGCTTCCATCTGAAATAATTTGACGTAATAAATATTTTGATGGATCGTTTTGATCAATTTGAATATTTCCCTCAGTATCTGTATTTACATAAATATTCTGAGTTTCGGATTTGAAATTGTATGCATTTTGGATATCAATATAAAACTTAAGAGATGATTTTTTAAAGTAAAATGTTTTATCCACTCTAAAGTCTAACTGATGGAAAGGGCTAAATCTTAATTGGTTTAATTGAGAGTAGTCAAAATATGGTGTTCCTCGAAGATTCCATGCAATAATATTTGATGATGTTTCAAGATCATAAGGGGTAAATGGCAAACCGCCAGCAAATCTCCATTTTATTCCAACAAACCAGTCGTTTTTAAATTTTTTAGTTGCTGTTATAGTTAGAACATGTCTGTTGTCCCATGAAGTTGAAATATAATCGCCATATAAATCTTTAAATTGACTAATTGCAAAAGTGTATGATGCACTTAAATTAAAATCATTTTTGAATCTATTTTGTGAAAATAATTCAAATCCGTAAGCATGTCCTTCACCGATACTTGATATTTCTTCATCACCAACAACTCCAAAATCCACAGGTTTAAATGCCAGAACAAGAGAATCTTTTACTGAAAATGGGTATTTATCATAAAGTTTGTAAAATCCTTCTATTGAAACTATTGAACGTCCGCTTGGTCTGTATGTAAATCCTGCAATCAGATGATCAGACTGAATATATTTAATATCATTGTTTTTATTTGCCAATAAATTATTTTCATCGCGATATCCTAAGCTTGTATATGAAGGAAGGAGGTAGTATCTGCCTGCATTCATATTAATACTTAATTTGTCATTAATGTCATAAGATGCCGAAAATCGTGGAGATAACTGCTCTATAGGATTTGACATTGATTCGGAATATTCATTCCCATCTATTCTTATTCCAAAAGATAACGCAAGTCTGTTACCAAGAACAGATTTTGATATTTGACCAAATGCACCATATTTAAATAAGTCTAAGTTTGAATCGTATGTAATTTCTTGTTGACCAAGAGGAGTGAAAACATTTAAATAAGTGTTATTATAATATCGGGCATATTCGAAGTTTATACCATAATTGATTCGGATATTGTTCTCTGTTTTAATAAAGTCTTCAATTCTGAATTTATTTTCTGCTTCGAATGAAGTATAGTTGTTTAAAAGATTTGCGTCATTAATTTCATTATTGATATATTTATAATAGCGATTATTTAGCATGTTCCTACTTAAAACAAAGGTTGTATATCCATTTTCTCTAAATCTTTTATATACAGTACCAAGTGTGTAAGTCCATTGCTCGCTTTCGTTAAGATATCCCAAAATATAAGATTGAAATTCTGTAGGATCAGATATGTTACGATCAAGCACATTTACATCGTAAGCTCCAAGACCAACAAATGTTATTTCGCTTTTATCATCAATTTTTGTTTTAATTTTAAATTGAGCATCATTAAATGTTGGAAGAAATGGTAGTCCAATAAGTTGGAATAGAAAATTTAGATAGGAACGACGAGCAGAAACTACATATGTTGTATTTTCACTAATAGGTCCATCTAAAGTAAGAGATACTTCAGCAGCACCAAGACTACCTTTGAATCGCATTTCTTCACGATTACCATCAATTTGTTTAAAGTTAAAAACTCCACTCAAGGCATTACCTCTATTTGCAGGGAAAGCACCAGAGTAGAAATCAACATTTCTTATAAAGTCTGCATTAAGGATACCGTTTGTTCCACCACTTGCTCCTTGAGTAGCAAAATGATTAATATTTGGTATTTCAATATCATCAAGATAGAATTTACTTTCATTAGATGCACCTCCTCTGACAATTATATCATTCCGATTTTGACCAGGAAAAGCTGCTACACCTGGTAGGTTCTGTATTACTTTTGAGATATCTCTGTTTGCGCCTGGTGAATTTTCTATCTCAGAAAGACCAATACTCCTTAAAGATACTGGAGATTCTTCATTTTTTTCAAACATTTGAGCTTCAACAGTGACTTCACTTAAAGTAACCGTTGATTCTCTCATTTGAATATCAAGATTTACAATCCTTCCAGGACTCACTTGTATTTCTTCAGTTATTTTGGTGTCAAATCCAAGAGATGATACTGTAAGCCTGTATATACCAGGTTTTAAACCACTAATTATATAATTTCCATCAAAATCTGAAGATGCGCCATAATCTGTCCCATCTATAAATATGTTCGAAAATGGAAGTGATTCATTATTTATTTCATTGGTAACCTTGCCTTTTATTTGTCCTACTTGAGCAAGAGATACAATAGATGGAATAATTAATAATATGATAAAATATAAGTATTTCATAGTTTAATGCTTTGAAAGAAAACAATTGGTTGAAAACAATGTTTATGCAATTTAATAAAAAAAGTATTAAAAAAAGGTTAATTTCATAATAAAAGGGATTTTATAGAAGTCTGATAATAATAAAAAAGTTAAATTTGTAATATGCGAATGAGTGGTTTATTCATAGATAATTTGAAAATCTCCATAAATGCAATTAAATCTAATTTGTTAAGAACAATTTTAACAGTTTTGATTATTGCAATTGGAATTATGGCTTTAGTTGGTATTTTGACTGCAGTTGATTCAATAAAAAGCACAATTAGTGGGGAATTTCAAAGTATGGGAGCAAACACATTTACAATTCGCAAAGATGATTCCAGACGACATGGAGGTAATAGACGAAAGGTAGAAAATCGAAATATTGATTATGATGAAGCTATAAGCTTCAAAGAAGAGTTTCAATTTCCTGCTCGTATCAGTATTCATATACATGGTACTGGGATGGCAACTTTAAAATACCAAAATGAGAAGACTGATCCAAATATAAATGTAATTGGTATTGATGAAAACTACTTCTGGACTTCTGGTCGTGAAATTGCTAAAGGTCGTAATTTTGGTAATTCAGAAGTTGTTTCAGGAGAAAATATTATTATTATTGGAAGTGAACTTGTTGATATACTTTTTGTTTCCGGTGAGAATCCTTTAGATAAATTTATTTTTGTAGGAAATATCAGATATCGTGTTGTTGGAGTACTAAAAGAAAAAGGATCAAGTTTTGGAGGAAATGAAGACAAGATTTGTTATATTCCTTTAAATAATGCAAGGCAAAATTTTTCAACATCAAATAATAGTTTTATAATAAGCGTTATGCCAGATGATCCAACTCTACTTGAATTTGCAGTAGGAGAGTCAGAAGGTTTATTTCGGAGTATCAGGAAACTTACTGTTTATGATGAAAATAATTTTTCGATTCGCAAAGCAGATAGTTTAGCGAATATGTTAATTGAAAATATTAGTGTAGTAACAATAGGAGCTACTATTATAGGTTTAATTACTTTACTTGGAGCATCAATTGGTTTAATGAATATCATGCTTGTATCAGTCTCTGAGCGCACACGTGAGATTGGAGTTAGAAAAGCTTTAGGAGCAAAATCTACTACTATAAAACAGCAATTTCTATTCGAGTCTGTGTTTATTGGTCAAATGGGAGGTGTTCTTGGAATTATTCTGGGAATTATTGCTGGTAATATGATAACTCTAATAACTGGTGGAGAATTTATTATTCCATGGTTATGGGTTATGTTAGGAGTTGTCTTATGTTTTATTGTTGGTGTTGCTTCAGGGTATTTACCAGCTGTAAAAGCTTCGAAATTGGACCCTATTGTTGCTTTAAGATATGAATAAAAAAAGCTGTTCAATCTGAACAGCTTTATCTATCATTTATTTTATTTAATTTTATGCATTCATCATACGAGGAATAAGATCTACAACTCTGTTAGAATATCCCCATTCGTTATCGTACCATGTAAGAGTTTTTAACATTTTGCCTTGAAGCATTGTACAACCAGCATCGAAAATTCCTGAATGAGGGTTGTGGATAATGTCGACTGATACAAGAGGTTCTTCAGAATATTCTAAAATTCCTTTTAATTCACCTTCTGCAGCTTCTCGAATTACATTATGTACTTCTTCAATAGTAGTTTCAGTTTTTAAGTTTACTATTAAGTCTACAGATGATCCTGTTGGTGTAGGAACTCTCATAGCCATTCCGTCTAATTTGCCATTCAGATGTGGGAGTACTTTTCCAACAGCTTTTGCAGCACCAGTAGTTGTAGGAATTTGAGAAACAGCACAAGAGCGAGCTCTTCTTAAATCACTATGAGGGCCATCAAGAATGTTTTGATCATTAGTATATGAGTGAATAGTTGTCATCAAACCATGCTCAATTCCAAATTTTTCATCAAGAATTTTAATTACTGGAGCCATACAGTTTGTTGTGCAAGATGCATTAGATACACATTTAACATCTTGAGTTAGAACTTCGTCATTTACACCAAGAACGATCATAGCATCAATTGCATCTTTTGCAGGTACTGTAAGAATTACTTTTTTTGCTCCATTTTTAAGATGGTCACCATATCCGCCTTTTGGGCTTTCAAATTCTCTGAAAATACCTGTAGATTCAATAACGATATCTGGAGTAGAACTCCATGGTATATTTGCAGGATTACGTTCTGCACTTACATTTACTTCTTGTCCGTTAACAATAATAGCACTTTCATTAAAAGAGATATTTTTATCAAATTTCCCTTGAGTAGAATCATATTTTAACAAGTGAGCAAGAGTTTTTGTATCAGTTAAATCGTTTATTCCGACAATCTCTAAATCTTCACGTTCGAAAGCAATTTTAAAGACATTTCTTCCGATTCGTCCAAAGCCATTTATGGCAACTTTTATTTTTGACATAATTGTAAGTTTTATTTTGATGCAAAGTTATAAAAAAAAGCCTCAAAATTTGAGGCTTTTTTTAATTTAAATATGTTTTATAAAACAATCTTAATTTTTAATAAATTTAAGAGTTTTAATACCGTCTTTGTTACTAATGTTCATAAAGTAAACACCATCAGACATATCTGAAATATCAATTGTAGAGCTATTCATATCGCTATACTCTTTGATTAGTTTTCCATATATGTCATAAATAGCCACATTGCTGTTTGAGATGCCATTTATATTGATTGTCTCATTTGCAGGGTTTGGATATAGTGAAATTCCAGTTAAAGTATTTGTTTCAACTCCTGATGTAAATGTTGTGTAATAAGCTTCCCAACCATCAGCTTGACCTTCGCCATCAGTTTCAAAAACTAGATAAAATTTATTACCATTCCAATTACGAATAGTTGAAGGCTCATTATCTTTAGTGTATTCTCCGACTAGTACAAGAGATGGATTAGAGTTACTTCCTTGATATACTTTTAAGACATCATTTTCTGCTAAATCAAATTTTGTAAAAGATAATTTTAACATTTCAATTGAATCAATTTGAGGATTAATTATCCAATCACAATAAGTGTTATTAAAATAATAGTTTGCCCCACTACCATCTCCAAAAGTATATTCAGGAAGTGTATAAATTGTATTTGTGCTACAATAGTCAGAATCTATTGGAGTAATGTTAAGTACAACACCTTCACCATAACTAAAATTATTAGTTCCAGGAGTTAAAGCATCAATGAAATAGAACCCATTATTAGCTCCACCCCATCCCCAATTAAAATGGAAATATGAAGTGTCTTGATAACCATCACATACAAAAGCATGTCCCATACCAACTTCTAAATCAGTACCACTATAGATTATTGGATGCGAATTATCAATATCTTCTTTAAGTTTAAATTTCCATTCGCTATCCGTTACTTCAGCTTTGTTAAGGAAATAAACTCCAGTTCTATATTTAAAATATTGTTTTAATGCAGATACTGTATATTCTGTTTGAGTTCCAGAACCATCATATCCCCAACTCATATTAACAGAAGCACCACAATGGTAAATTAGTTCTGCAATAGATTCCTTACTGCTATTATTTATTTGATTTGACATTTCATCCCAAGCATAAGTAGTTGATTCAAAATCTACAGAATAATAATCACCATAGAAAAATTCTAAAGAACCATGACCACTTGCAGGATAATCCCAAAATTTCATAACTTGTGCCATTGCTGTAGCAACACAACCTGCGTAAACATGGCCGCCTGGACCTTCTGTATGTTCTGGAGCATACATGTTATAAGGGTAATCTTGGTTCCATCTTGTTTCTAATAAAGGTTCAACTCCTCTAGATGATTTTTCTTCTGAAAAGACATTATTTGATATCATTTCCCATTGCATTGAAATGTTTTCAGAAGGTTGTTGGTCTGAGTTTGATAATAATTCGATTTGAGAAATATATTTGTTATTAATCCAATCTTGTGTAGCTGGTGCTAAATCCTCAAAATTAAACTCTTCTTCAAATGAATATGCTAAAATAGGGATTGATCTTCTGTCAGCACTAACAATTACATATCCACCATTGTCAAAATTGAAAACATGCATACATTCAGAACCATTAGCAGATTGCATTGATGTTCTGTCTTTTATACTGTATTCAATACGATTGTTCTTTTCATGATTAAGTTTAACTGCTTGATGATGATGAAAATTAATTCCAATTGTTTCGGCATCGTCAACAGAAACATAAAAATTATCTGTCGATTGTGCAAATGTAAAATGCATTAAAGCAACAGAAATGAGTAACAATAAAGATTTTTTCATAATCTTGTAAAAATTAGATTTGTTATAAATTTAATAATTTTATATAAACATTAAAAAATAATTTGAACTGTTTATCCTACAAAGATAATTAAAAAAGTAATTATAATGAAACTTTATATTAATAATTTTATTAAGATTTTATTGTGTAAAAGTCAATAATTGCAAAAGATTTTATTATTAATTATTGATAAGATTAAATTATTTACTTAATGTGTAGAATATCAATATATTATTGCATTGATTGTTTTCTTTGTTCTTTTCTAAACTCTCTATTTAGGTTAACGTCATATTTCTTTCCAAAATGGTAGGAAATGTATAGATTGAAGAAGAAATTATGTTGATTTCCAGCCATGATTTGAACTGGCGTTAAGAATGCGTCCATTATTATTCCAGTTTCTAATGTTTTAGTTTTCATTACATTTTGACTAAAATCAAAATGTAATCCAAATTTAGCGTAAAAGCCAGGGTGGATTTTAATTTGGTTAAGCCCATATTTAAAAGGGGCTTTGCCAATTATATCTGTTGGATTATTCTGGAAATTTATATCAATTTGATAAAAAGAGGTGTATGGATAAAGATAGCCATTGCTGTATTTAATGCTATCAACAATTTCATAATATATTGGCTTGCTAATACCAATAATACCTCCGATAGAACCACTTAAGTGAATAGAGATACTGTTTTTATCTCTTTTTCGAAAAATCATTTTGTTGTATCCATATCCAAATTTTAGATTATGAACCGAGTATGTTTTCCCAAAAACGAATTTTCTTAAAGAATGTATGTCAAAGTACGGGTTAATAACCTTAATTTCTTTAGGGTCTTTTTGGTAATTATATTCAGCTTCAATAAAATTTCTTAAATGGTAATTAATCCTATGAGAGAAGCTGTAGTATAAGCCATAACCATTTGTGTTTAATTTTACTCCAATAGAATTTAAATTGTAATTATCGGGCTCTCTATCTGTTTGTAGCTCACCTTGTGCAAAAAAATGCATAGATAGCGAAGAAAAAAATAGTAATAATAATATTTTATTTTTATAAAACATAATCATTACAAATTTAGTAAAAACTTGTGATATATATGAAAAGACTTTGAGTTTTATGCTCTTAAGCCTTTTTCAACTTTCTCTACTTTGTTGTATGCAGGGCAATCATTTGTTGTTTTGCATGAAAATAAACCTACACTTAGTAAGGCAAATATTGATAAAATAATTAATGCTTTTTTCATAAGAATTCATTTAATGCATACAAAAGTATTATTAATATTAATTTAATTGTTAAATAATATGTAAGAGTTATTAACATTTTTTCGTTAATTTGTTTTATAACTGCTAAACTTGAATAATATTATTAAAATTAAGAAGAGTCTAATCTTTGCAGCCAAATTTTATTTTATTGTAAGTTCTTAAATCTTTATTAATATAAATAACTGAAAATATAAAAGCAATATTGTTTTTAATAAAAAAAAAAGAGTGCGAATGCACTCTTTTTTTTTTATTAAAAATGATTTAGTTATTGTTTGATTAACTTTTTAGTAATAGTTTGATTGTTTGAATAGATTTTGACAAAATACATTCCGTTAGGATATTGAGACATATCTATTTCTTTATTTTTTGTTGTTAATACTAATTTCCCAATATTGTCATATATAAATATGTCTTGTACGTTATCGGTAGTTACTTTAAATAAACCTTGAGTTGGATTAGGAGTTAAAGAGATGCTTTCTGCAATGTTCTGTCCTACGGAGTTTCCTTGATTAACAGTAACAGTAATTTCATCATTATTAACACAACCATAGATATTTGTTACTGTAACAGAGAAGTTATTTTCACCTATAGGTAATGTAGATGCATCAACTAGAATGTGAGATGTAGTTTCATCAGTTGACCATAAATATTGATATTCACCAGCATTTACTTCAAGAAGGAAGCTAACATTATTGTTAATAGTAACGTCTTCTCCAAGATCAGCACTAGGGATTTGATGAACTGTTACTTCAATTGTATCAGAGTTTTGACAACCATTTTCGTCAGTTATAGTACAGAAATACCAACCACTCTCAGAAATAGTTATACTTTGTGTTATTTCATCATTTGACCATTCATAGACTTCAGATTCAGGTGCTGTAACTGTTATTTCAGTATCACTACAAAAAACTGGGTCATCTCCTAGATCTATACTAGGAATTTCATAAAAATTGACAAATACACTATCAATACCTTGGCATTCGTAGTCGTTAGTAACAGTAACATTGTACCAATCATTAATTCCAACAATGATTGTAGGGGTACTTTGGTTTGTACTCCATTCATATGTGCCTGAAATTTCTGGGTCTAGAGTAATAGTATTGCCTTCACATTCATAAATTGTATCAGAAATATGTAAACTGACTTCTATTTCAGTCCCAAACGTTACATTAACATCGTCATATCTTTCACAGCCATTCTCATTTATTAGTGTTAGACCATAAATCCCATCAACAGTAACTTCAATACTATTAGTAGTCGAGTCCGTAGTCCATAGGAAGTCTACATCGTCAACATCAGGTGCAAATATTTCAGCTGTATCTATACAAGAAACTAATTCATCTCCTAAATCAAATTCTTCAGGTAATTCCATAATTTCAACGAAAATAGAATCATTACCAGTACAAGTTGCGATAGTAACAGTTAAATAGTACCAACCTTCTTCAGTTACTTCAATAGTTTGAGTGTCTTCACCAGCACCCCATTCGTAAACGTCTCCAGCAGGAGCTTCAAGAGTTAAGGTAGTTCCATCACATATGTATGTTGTGTCTTCGAAAGGAATATTAATGTCAGTAATAAAAGTTACTACTGATTCTGCCATAGCTGTACAACCGTTTTCATCTGTTACAGTAACAGAATAAGTATCAGTAGTAGTTACATCTAAAGTAGACTCTTCAGTCATATCTGACCAGTCATAGTCTGTGAATGTTCCTGGGTTAAGAGTTACAGTTGTTCCATCACAAGCAGTAATTTCAGCTTCAAGAACTGGGGTTACTTCAGGAATAGTTATAGTTGCAGTTTCAGAAGTAAGCTCATCTGTACCTGCTGTAAGAACGCAGTAATAATCTCCAGCTACATCAACAGTAAGTGTTGCAGCTTCTTCACCAACAATAACTTCAGTATCAAGATACCATGCGTAAGTTAAAGTTTCTCCATTATTAGCAACAGCATCAATCGTTAGATCAGTAGTTGTACCTTCACAAATAATATTAGAAACAGGTTGAGTATTGATAACAATAGGCATAAGAAGAACTGAAGTAATTGCTTCGTCAGCACCATTGATAGTAATACTATTGTCATCTGTAACATAACCAGCTTTTTCAACACTATAGTTGTAGTCGCCATCTAATGCAGTTATAACATATTCTCCAGATGCGTAAGTAGTTCCATCAAAAGTAATTACTGCATCAGTAATTGGAGTTCCTTCTGCATCCTCAACTGTAAAAGTAACATTGTAAGCAAATGAATTTAACCCAGACCCAATAAAGGCTACCAAAAGGAATAAAAATGTCAGATTGTAGATCTTTTTCATAATCAGAATATTAAATTAAGTTTATATATTTATTTCTAAAATACAAAAATAAGAATATTGTTCAATGTAAAGGTAAAAAACTATAAAAAAATGATATAAAAAAGTAAACACTTAAGAAAATCAAAAAAATAATTTTACTTTTGCGTGAACAAAACTTTAAATTTTTATTATGACTGAAGCAATAACAAAATCATTGCGTGATAACAAAGGAGCAAGATGGGGGGCATTAGCAGTAGTGTCTTTTACAATGATGACTGGTTATTACATTAATTATGTAATTTCTCCATTAAAACCAATTTTGGAGGAGCATATGGGTTGGACTAGTGGCGATTTCGGATTCTGGAATAGTGCCTATGGTTGGTTCAATGTATTTTTCTTGATGTTAATTTTTGGTGGTTTGATTCTTGATAAAATGGGCGTTCGCTTTACAGGAATTGGAGCTAGTTTAACTATGATTGCTGGTACTGTATTGCAGTATATTGCAATTTCCGAAGTAATTCCTATGGATGGAGAGATTTTTGGATTTAGTAAACAAATAGCAATAGGAGCTCTTGGTTTCGGAGTATTTGGGGTTGGAGTTGAGATTGCTGGAATTACAGTTTCCAAAATTATTGTAAAGTGGTTTAAAGGTAAAGAACTTGCACTTGCAATGGGGCTTGAGATGGCAACAGCACGTATGGGTACAGCTTTAGCTCTTGCATTACCAGTGCCAATTGCAACAGTATGGTTTGGTACTCAGGCAGCTCCTGCAATATCTGCACCTGTGATGCTTGGTCTTGGTCTTTTAGTTGCAGGTTTTGTAGCATTTATCTGGTACACTTTTATGGATAAAAAACTAGAAAAATCTGAAGGTGTTACTGATGAAGTTTCTGAAGAAGATGCATTTAAAGTTAAAGATATCTTTACAATTATGGGAAATAAAGGATTTTGGTTAGTAGCTTTCCTTTGTGTATTATTTTATTCAGGTGTTTTCCCTTTTTTATATTATGCCGCAGATTTAATGGTTAATAAATACGGTGTTGATCCTGAATTTGCTGGAGCTATTCCAAGTTTACTTCCTTTCGGAACAATTATCTTAACTCCTTTCTTTGGGAATATTTATGATAGAAAAGGTAAAGGTGCTACAATTATGTTGATTGGTTCAGTAATGTTATTAGGTGTACATTTATTATTTGCTGTACCTGCGATGAACCATTATATTATTGCAATTGCTTTGATTATTTTATTAGGGGTAACATTTTCACTTGTACCATCTGCAATGTGGCCATCTGTACCAAAAATTATTCCTGAAAAACAATTAGGAACAGCTTATGCTCTAATATTCTGGGTTCAGAACTGGGGTTTAATGGGGATGCCTCTTTTAATCGGTTGGGTACTTGATAAATATTGTATTGATTCTCAAACTGTTGTTGATGGTGTTACTAAAACAACATATAATTATACAATTCCTATGATGATATTTGCTGCTACTGGATTATTAGCTATTGTCGTTGCTTTGTTATTGAAAGCTGAAGATAAGAAAAAAGGCTACGGTCTTGAACTTCCAAATATAGCAGAAAAAGCAGAAACTGCTGAATAGTACTTTTAAAATACTTTTACTTAAAAGCTCTTGAATTCTCAAGAGCTTTTTTTATATTTGTCATATACTAAAATCAAAAACAAATGAAAAGATTATTATCAATATTGCTGTTAGGAGCAATTTGCATGAGTGCATTCTCACAAAGTATTTTATGGAAAGTATCAGGAAAGAAGATTAAGTCTCCTTCGTACTTTTATGGAACAATTCATATCCAAGACAAAAAAGTATTTGCATTTGACGAAACTGTAACAAATGCTTTTAATTCTTGTGATGCTTTTGCTATGGAAATTTTGATGGATGAAATTGACGCAGATGAAATTCAAGAGGCAATGTATATGAAGAATCATACCATCGATGAATTTCTTACAGATGAAGAATATACAATTCTTGATAGTATTGTAAAGGCTGAAACAGGTGTAGGGATGTTTATGTACAATAAGATGAAACCTTTCTTTCTATCTAGTCAACTTATGCAATTGGGCATGAAGCAGGATATGGAATTAGCATTGGATTTATATTTGTTGAATATGGCAAGAGAAGGAGGAAAGTCATGCTATGGGGTTGAGAGATTTATGGATCAAATAAATGCAATTGATGCCATAACTGTTGAAGATCAGGTAGATATGTTATATGAAGGTTTGACAGATACTACAAGTGTTAATAGTGATGCTGTGTTTGAAGATATACTCGAAGCCTATTTGACTTTTGATATGGAAACAATATTTGAGCTGAGTAATGATACTGCTTTACCTGCTGAATTTAATAAGGCATTTCTTGTTGATAGGAATATAGGTATGGCAAATAACTTTATTAAAATTGCTAAGAAAGAATCTTTATTTTGTGCTGTTGGAGCTGCTCATTTGGTAGGAGATGAAGGCGTATTAGAGTTACTTAGGAAGAAAGGTTATACTGTTGAGCCTGTCGTTTTTACATGGAAGAATGAGGAGTAGTTTTTATTTGCAATCTTTTTTTATAAAATCATGAAAAAATTATTATTGATTATTGTTTTATTTGTTGGATTAATGCAGATTGTCAACTCTCAAATAAGGCAAGAAATAGCTATGAAATATTTTAGTCAAATTTATGATACAACCCAATATTATAGAGATGCAATATTAAAAAATACAGATAATAAACCATGGGCGTCTTTAGGTGTAAATAAAATTGATAAGTATATTTATTATTCGTTTACTCCTTTTCAAGGAGAATCATTACAGATGATATCTATTACTAATAATCTCGCAGCAGTAAAATATAGTGAGTATTTTATATATGATGAATATCAAAATCTAATTTATTTTATTTATGAATGTGATGAAGGTGGGGAGTTCATAATTAAGTTCAATTTTAACGGTTCTGAAATAATTAATTCTTCACCAACAGAGATATTAGCAGAAAATTATTTTATAGATGTAAATCGTGAGTTTAATCCCATTCATATTCTAGAGGATGCGAAATTTAACTTGACGAATTGTGCATTTTTATGGGGATTGCCTGATTATAAGGCTACAGCTAAGTTGATAAGGGCAAAATTTATTGAAATAAATAATGAAAATAATCTAACTCAAAAGAAGAGTGATGAAATTATTGGATATTATAAAGACAATAAACTTGTAAAAATAGTTGATAATTCAAATTTTAATCAAGAGTATTATATAGATAATGGAGTGCTAATATTTGCTTTTTATCCGAAAACTGAAAATAGTGAAGATATAAGAGTTTATTATTACTTAGGTAGAGCTTTTCGTGTTATGTTGGGAAAAGAATTTTTACCAAAGACAGGAATTGAATTTCATAATATTGAAAATGATGTTCTTGAAAAATTTCAGGAATGCAAGCAAAAATTATAAAGAATTTTAAAATAGATAAAGTAAAAGCGCAAAGTTAATACTTTGCGCTTTTGTTTTAGGGTTTTTAGTTGCGTTAATCTTTTTTAATTGCGTGTTTCACCACAATTGTATTCCCTTGGAATTCAGATTCATTTAATTCAGAAATAGCTTTTTCTCCCATTTCTTCTGATTCAACTTCAACAAAGCCAAAACGTTTTGATTTTCCAGTAACTTTGTCCATAATTACTTTTGCAGACAAAAGATTGCCATAATCGGCAAATAAGACTTTTAGATCTTCTCCCCTGGTTGAAGGGTGCAGGTTAGCAACAAATACATTCATAAAAATAAAGTTTAGTAAAAAAATATCTCCTATTGTTCTAATTAGGGTTAATAATTAATAACAATTTTGAATGCAAGATAATAAATATTTATTTACGAAATGTTAAAAATTAACAAAAAATAAAGAATGTATAAATTATTTGCTGTTTTTAAGTAGTTTTACGGCGTTTGTGCTGAGGTCAACTAATCCCTTTTTATATAATCCTCCAAGAGCTTTTTTGAAATTCTTTTTAGAAATCCCAAAAGTGTGATATATTAATTCAGGTTCACTTTCGTCATTGATAAACATTTTATTATCATGTTCACGTAAATATTTAAGTATCATTTCTTCAAATCCTGCTATATCTTTGCCATCGTTGCGAAACATTCTTAAATCTAATTTATTGTCTTCGCGAACATTTTTGACAGTAGCTTGATATTTTTGCCCTGGTTTAAGCTCTTTAAATACTTCGTTATTAAAGAAAAGCCCTTGATACTTATTGTTTACAACAGCATTGTAGCCTAGCTGAGATTTGTTAAGAATCATTGTGTTTACAGTCTGATTTGCCTCAATATCCGGCTCTTCATCAAGTAAAAACTTCTCATATTTTGTTGTAGCAACAGGTCTGTTTGTCTCTTCATCAATGTAGATATGGACGATATAGTAATAGTTTACATTAAGATCGTATTTTTGCTCTCTGAATGGACAAAACAAATCTTTATCTAATCCCCAATCAAAGAAAGAACCAATGCTTGAATTTGACACAAGTCTTAAATGCGCAAATTCTCCTGGTTGAGCAATTGGTATGCCATGAATTGCAGTGACATTTTTGTCTTGATCTAACTGTAAAAATACTTCAACAAGTTGTCCTGGTTCAAATTTTAATACAAGATCGTTATTAAGAACTTCTATTTCACCGTGTTCTTCCGCATCAATAGTAAATTTATCACCTTTAGATTTGATTACTTTTAGATTATGTGTTTTCCAGATTTCTAACATGATTTTGATTTTTTTTGTAAAGATATGAAATTATTTATCAATCTTAATAATGGTTTTATCTCCTTTGTATGATTAAAAAAAATCCGACCCAAAAGGAGAAGGGCCGGAGTTTTAAACCCCAAAAAGGGGGAATTTATTGAGTACTATTTATTTTTTTCGTCGTTTTTCTCTTTGATTTTCTTAAGTACATCTTCTTGAACAGCTGCAGGAAGTGGCATGTACTGGTGGAACTCCATTGAGAAGTTTGCTCTACCAGAAGAAATGTTTCTAAGTTGAGTTGAATATCCAAACATCTCCATCAAAGGCACAAAACCAGTAATTTTTTGAGATCCTTTTCTGTAACGACGCATTGATTCAATTTTTGCACGTTTACGATTAAGGTTTCCTACAACATCACCAATATAATCATCAGGAGTATTGACTTCAATTTTCATAACAGGTTCTAATAATTGAGGTTTAGCTTTAACAAAACCTTGTTTAAAACCAGCTTCAGCACAAATTTGGAAAGCCATGTCAGACGAATCAACAGGGTGGAAACTACCTTCAAATAATACAACCTTAACATCTACAACAGGGAATCCCGCAATAACACCTTTGTCCATAATCTTTTTCAAACCTTTGTCTACTGAAGGAATAAATTCACCAGGAATTTTCCCCCCTTTAATCATATCAACAAATTCGTATCCATTACCAGTGTTTGGTTCCATTCTAAATACAGTGTGAGCATATTGACCTTTACCACCAGACTGTTTAGAGTGTTTGTAGTTAACTTCGGTGATTTCAGAAATTGTTTCACGATAAGCAACAGATGGTTCACCAACTTCAACATCAAGTTTAAATTCATCTTTAAGTCTATCGATGATAATTTCAAGGTGTAGTTCACCCATACCTGAGATTATTGTTTCTTCTGTTTCTTCGTCATATTTAGCATTGAAAGAAGGATCTTCGTTTACTAGTTTCGCTAGAGCTTCACCCAGTTTGTCTTTATCTTTTTGTTTTGCAGGATTGATTTTTAATTCAATAACAGAAACAGGAACATGAATGGTTTCTAATAATAATTGGTTTTTGATATCACACAATGTATCACCAGTTTTTGTGACTTTCATACCTACAAGAGCAACAATTTCACCTGGTCCAGCTTCTTTAATTTCTTCTCTTTCTTTAGCTTTAATTCTAAATATTCTACCGATACGCTCAGTTTTTCCTTTAGTTGCATTATATATTTGCATTCCACTGGCAAGTTTACCAGACATGATTCTGATAAATGTTTGCTGACCAACGTAAGGGTCGTTAATTAATTTGAATGCTAATGCTGCAAATGGGTCGTTTGATGTAGGGTTTCTAGTAATAGTTTTTTCATCATCATTAATGTCATGACCAACAACAGTTCCAACATCAATAGGAGATGGCATGTAGTTTACAACAGCATCTAATAATAGCTGAACACCAATGTTTTTATAAGCAGCACCTGTAAATACTGGAGTGATTAATAATTTTAGTGTAGCTTCTCTTACAGCAGCCATAAGTTTGTCAGCAGGAATTTCTTCTTCATTGAAGAACATTTCCATAATTTCATCATCGAAATCGGCAATTTTCTCAATTAAGAAATTTCTTGCTACTTCAACTTTGTCAACATATTCTGCCGGAATATCAATTACATTCCTTTGCATATCTTCGAAAGTAACAGCTTCACGAGTAATAAGGTCGATTACACCGACGAACTCAGCCTCTGCACCCATAGGTATTTGCATTGGAACTGCATTTGCATCAAGATACTTGTTCATTTGATTAACAGCTTCATCAAAATCGGCACCAGTACGGTCCATTTTATTGATAAAAGCAATACGTGGAACTCTGTATCTGTCTGCTTGATTCCAAACAGTTTCACTTTGAGGTTCTACACCACCTACTGCACAAAAAACAGCAACCATGCCGTCGATTACTCTTAGAGATCTTTCTACTTCAATAGTAAAATCAACGTGTCCGGGAGTGTCGATAAGGTTAATCTGGTGATCTTCCCATTTACAAGTGATAGCCGCAGAAGCAATTGTAATACCTCTTTCCTGCTCTTGCTTCATGAAGTCCATAGTCGCCTGACCATCATGAGTTTCTCCTACTTTTCTGTTAGTTCCTGTAAAGAATAAAACTCGTTCAGTTAATGTTGTTTTTCCTGCGTCGATGTGAGCCGCAATACCAATGTTTCGTAATTTGCTAATTGACATTTTTAATAATCTATAGTTAATTGTAATTCAAAAATGGCTGCAAAAGTACAACAATATTTTAGACTAGAGCGAAAAAAATGTTATATGTTTGTTAATTTTTGTTTTGTTTTGCTAATTGGTTGTGTGTGTAGGTGTTACGAGCTGATAAAATGTCTTTTTACTTGATTTGTTGTTAAAACTATCTTAGATTATAGTTGTTTTTGATAAAAATATTTATTTTTGATGTAATGGATAAGATATTTACTAATAAGTATTTTCGAGGTTTTGATTTTTTGTGGAGATTGTATGCTCCTGTATTAGGTCTTATTATTTGGTCTGCATATTTGACACATGAAAAATACATGGAGATTTTTGTTACTTATTGGTTTGGTCTAATATTATTTCAGTTTATTGTTTTAATTGGTTACGAAAGCCCAAAGAGATCAATTTGGAAAGCTATCAATATTATTGCTAGTCCACTAATTTTACTCGTAGGGACTATTATTTACGGCATAGATAAAAAAACATTGTTTTTGGGATTTGGTGTAATTGAAATAATAATTGTATTCATGATATCATTTCTGTTTTTGATTACAGTTGTTAATAAAAGCTTGTATGCAAAGTCTGACAGGGAGAAAAAAGCACATGAAATTATTAATGTGATAAAACTGATATTCTTTGGAGGAGTATTCCTAATTATTTTATACGTTGTATTTACAGATTTAGTGAATGTTAATGGTCAGTTTTTAGTTTTTCTATTATTGGCAAGTATATATTCTGCAATAATGTATTATAAGAGGCTGAACAAAATATCATTAAAAAATATTAAGCTTAAGAAGTTACTAATACACTTAGGAATTACAACAATCATATTTTGGGTAATTATCCCAGTAATAGTATGATTTTTATCAATATTAAGTTTTATTACAAGATAATTAACTAATCAAGTAATATTTAACTTTTTACTTGATAATTATCTTATGAGTTATAGATGCAATTTTTAAGAAATATATTCCAGAAGAAATGTGAGAAAAGTCAAAATTTGTTTCCAAAGAGCTTAGTTGTCCATAACTAATAATTTTCCCTGAATAATCCATTATACTGTAGTGAGTTTGGTTTTTTGATGAAAGTGAAATTGTGAAAATTCCATTGCTAGGGTTAGGGTAGATGCTAACTTGGTCTGATAATTTGGATATCTCAATACTTTTTATGTCAAAATACTCAAAATTGCCGTCGAAATCGGTTTGTTTTAAGCGATAATAGTTCATTCCTGTAGTTGGATTCTCATCTGTATAAAAGTAGGTTATTTGTTTAGAACTGTTTCCAGCACCTTCTATGTTTTCGATTGTCTCAAAGTAAACACCATCTGAGCTTCTTTCGATTGAAAAGAAATCATTGTTTATTTCTGAAAGAGTTGCCCATTTTAACTCAACCTTATTTTTTGCATACTCAACTTTAAAGTACTCCAACTCAATTGGTAAAATATCCCATTTGTTACCTTTTAAGTAAGGATATCCATCATTAATCTCGCTATCTATTCCCCAAATATTTGAAAAGTCAAAATTTGAAAACGTAGAAATATTGTTCATTTGATCACTAGTCTTACCGCTACCTCCATCACTATTATTTTGTTCTGAAGATTCTTTGTCCCAGAATGAATTTGAGATTGAAATATTTCCTTCGCTTACTCCAATCATACCTCCAATTTGATTGATTACAGGATTTCCAATTGCTTTTACACTTCCTGTTGAATAGCAAAACGAAATAGAAGTTTTATTACTTGCATCTCCAATAAAACCTCCAACATTTTGCAGAGATGAAATGTTAGCAGTAGTATTATCAATGATTACTGAACTTCTGGAGTATGAATTATTAATGTTAGTTGCTGAAGTGTAGCCAATAAGACCACCAAAGTTATTCCCACTTTTTGATTTTGCCCAAGCTACATCAATGTTCGAAAATGTTTTAGAAATTGTCGGTCTTTCTTTTGTGCTAGCATGTGATTCAAAGCTATGTGCATAACCAATCAAACCACCTATATTCCCGTTTCCGCTTACTATTCCATCTGATATGTATGCAAATTCAATGAGCGTTTTTTTGTTAGATATTAAGCCTCCAATTAAGACACCAACACCATTGTCACCATTTATGTTTGCTCCTTTTATGCCGATGTTTTTTATACTTACTTCTTGACCAGATGACTTTATTCCAACTAATCCAAAAAGTCCTATATTGTCAGTGTTATGTCTTCTTATGTTCAGGTTTGAAATAGTGTAATTTTGACCATCATAATTCCCAGAGAAACTGTCAGAGCTACCAGCACCGCCAATCGGTAACCACCCTTTACCATCATTATAGTGATCAAAGTTTTCTAAATCAATATCATTTATTTGGATGAAATATGAATTTAGATGATGTCTGATATTACTTAATTGTTCTGCTGATGAAATTTGATAAGGATTTGACTTTGAACCATCTCCGCCTGCAAATTGAGCATATACGGAATTTGATAAAAAGATGCCAATAATTATAATAAATACGTATGTTTTCATTTTTGTAATACTTTCTTTTTTTGATTAATTAGAATCATTCTAATTAATGGTTATTTGCGAAAACAAAAAAACATCAAAGAAATATATCAAAGCATGATTAATGCTGTGATTTTCAGTATGTTTGTTAAAGAAAGCTTAAATGAAATTAACAAATGTTGTTAGTAAGATTGTATTGTGTTGATATTTAGTGTTTTATTCAACGTTGAGCTACAGTTTAAAAGACTTTTTTAATATTAACAACATCTATCTATTAGGATTTTACATATACAATACGAAAATTGAATTTTACATTTGGGCGTGAAATTTAGTTGGTGCATTTTATAGTGGAAATAAAACTGAGAATTCGCATTAATTACAGTCTCAAATATTTTTAGAGTCTAGAATGGTGATTTTATTAGTTTTGTGATTCTGTTGGAATTAGGTTCTTTTTGAATTTGAATTCCCGCATTTTAGGCAATTTTCTCTATGTACACAAATTGTTTCGCCGCAATTGCTGCATTTCCATCGTGTTTCTTCATTACGAATAAATTTGTCTAGGCCATTGACTTTTATGAAATCAAGATTTTCTATCATGCTCATGTTGTATTTTGTACGATAACGTTTGTCGAGTTGTTTTAATCTGGTACAAGGATATTTTTCACAGTCGTAACAAAAGCCTGAATTTGTTTCAGTTAATTTTTTGCAATTTGCGATGTTACAGCTTCGGCACTGATTTGGTTTATTAGGATCGTCTTTCTTAAAACAACCTGCACATGGATTCTTTTCTCGTAAATATCCAATGCAAATGCCGCAGTTCATGCCGCATGGAGCAATTAGATTGTTGAATATATATGAATTGTTTTGCATGTATATTAATCCCAAATATCTTTACAAAATACTTCGGTAGAATCTTGATTGCAATATAAAATCTGACCATTCCCTCTAATATCAAAACAAGAATATACAAGTACTGTGTCACCTAATAGTTCTGGCTTAAACCAAGGATGATCAGTTGTATTCAAACCATCAGTACATGATTTGTTGAATTCAAAATCTTTGAGAGCCAGTATTCTTGACAATTCATTAGGGCAAGTTTTAAAGTGTAACCAAATTGCATAATCAATTTTTGGAATAATTTGGTCTTGTTTATGAATAACTTCGACACAATCTGCTGATGATTTTCCAAATAAAGCAGTATATATTTCTATGCCAGATCTTGATTCAAGCATAATTGTTACACGATTATATGATTTGGAAACAAACTTGTAGCTTGTTATTAATCCTGAAACAATTCCTAATATCAGAAAAAGCATACTGATAAAAATGATTTTATATTTTTTTTTGACTAATGCAAATATCAAACTAATAAGAAAAGCAAGAAGGCATATTACTGTAATGATACTGTATATTAATAGTTCTTTCAAAGTTTTTATTGATTTAATAAAAGGAGTAAATAATGTGCTGCTGACCACGAGAAATTTTCCGATTCCATTCCTTCGCCTGTAATAGGTTGGTAGTTTTCACGGATTGATTGTCCTTTGTCTAGCAAACCCTCTGCGTTGTGAAATAACTTATATGTTGCTTCGTAAGCATCTTCATGATAATTGTAGTTGTGCAGTCCTTTGACACCAAAATATGCCTGATCGAGCCAGTTTGGTCCTCTCCAGTACCCTCTGTTTGGATTAAAATTAGAATTTGAGGCACTTAAAGTTTGAAAAGGAACTGCAGTGAAGAAATAATCAGGATTCATCATATTATTTTTAACTGATTCTGCCTGACTTTTTGTTGCTACATTTGCCCATAAAGGTATCCAGCCTTCGCATCCCATAACCAAAATGAATTCTTTTCCATCTATAGATGTGTCGTAAAACCATCCTGAAATAGTGTCATAAAATTGTTTTTGAATTTTTGTTTTTAGTATTTTTGATTCCTCAATATATGTAAAGGCATCATTTTCAAGATTTAATAGATTTGCCATTTTAGAGAGGTAAATTTTCTCAGCATATAAATATGCATTTAAATCAACGCTTTCTTGATCTAATGAGTATGATTCATTATCAGATTTCAGTATTTTACTTTTATCAAATCTTACGGCATTATCCATTCCGCTTTCCCATTTTGCTGCGATCAGACTGCCATCTGTTGAACCATATTCACAAATGCTATCGTTATCATAATCACGATATTTATACCACCAATTGTGTTGATTTACGATTTTTGGATACATTTCTTTTAGAAATGAAATGTCATTTTCTTGTTCAAAAACTTTCCAAACTGCCCATGCAGACAATGGGGGCTTGGTATTTCGGTAGTTGTTTTGTTCTAAACTAGTGTCTCTATAAATACAATCAGGGATAAAACCATTTTTTAACTGAAAGTCGTAGGTAGCACGAATTTGATCTTTTGCTAAATTTAAGTCATAAAAAGCTAGTGCAACAGAATGTTTCCAACTATCCCATGCCCAAAAACCATGAAACCAGATATAGTGATAACTTGGAAAGATTCCATTGTGTTTTAGTCCTTCTGCTGCAATTCGATGATTGTTTTGTAAGGTGAGTAATGTCTTTATAAGTAGATTCCTATATGTTTTGTTTTGCCAATGTTCATCTAATATTTCGTAAAGAGGTAATAAAATTGATTTTTTTTCTGAAATTAAGTCAGATAAAACAGTTTTTGGGTTTGAGCTAAGAGTTTCAATATTAGCAATTTCTTTATCAATATTTTGTTCAGGAAAAGTAAACGTTTGAGAGATTAAAATTTCGGCTGTTTCGTTTGGCATAAGTTCGATATTATTCAACTGAAATAAATAAGCATTTTCAGAATCTATAATATTTGTTTTATGGATGTTGTGGCATTTAATTAATCCTTTAGCATTACTTTTTTTTGATGATATTTCAATTTCACTTCTGATATCTCTGATTTTTAGATTTGGTGAAAGTAATTCTCCTTGAATCGTTGGTGAAATAGAGATGATTTCGTTTGTGACATTGGTTATTTCAGTTAATATAAATGCAGTATGTGGGCTAATGTAATAAAGATACTGAGATATTTCTAAAGAATGATTTTTGAAAGATTGTTCCAAATGGCTTAGATAACTGTTTTTCGAAATATCAAAGTCTTTTATACAATATTCAACTTTAGTGTTAGCTTCGAATAGTTTAAGCTGATATAGATTTTTACTACTCCAAATGCCTTGTTCTTGTGTTAATAGGAATGGTCCTGCAAAGCCCAATTGATTTTCGTTTGTAAAGCTGTATCCAAACCATGCTCCTTTATCAAAGAATACTAATGCATCTCTGTAATCAGGACTAGTTGGATTAGCTGAATAATCAAGGATGTTTGATGGGTAATAAGTATCTTTTTGCTCTTTAGATTTGATAGAAGTATTGCATGAATAAAATAAGCCTAAAATACATAATAGGAGTATTACTAAATTCTTTTTCATTGATTTAGGTTTTATTTTTCTGCTACAATTCCAAAATGATTTAATAATCCGTCCACACGTGAGATTTTTGAAAATCCAATATCTTTTAGTATCTGTAGAATTTCTTTATCATCAATTCGATGATCGATAGGAGGACCAGCACTATATTTAGGATCCTGATTTTTATCCCAATCGACAATTAAAAGTTTTCCGCCTTTAGTCAAGGTTTTGTAAACATTATTTAGCCAAACTTCGGGTGTTTGCATTTCATGATATACTGCAATACACCAAACAGCATCTATACTGTTTTCACCAAATGGCATTTCATAGTCTGAGATTTCAAGCGCAAAAAGATTGTCAAAATCTAATGTGTTTTCTAATTCTTCAATCATTGCAGGTTCAATGTCAAGAGCAAATAATCTTGCTTTGGGAAATTTTTCTGCAAAATAATATGTAAAAAAGCCTGTGCCAGCACCATAATCAACAATGTTTTTAGGATTTTCTAAATTAAGTGCCTTTATCATTGTTTCAGGAGGTAAAAACTTTAACCTTTCAGGATTATTTAGCTTGTTCTTATTAATTGGATTGAATTTTTTATCTGACATAGTTAAATTTTTTATTTTCAAATATAGCAAAAAAAAGACTTTAGAAGCTAATCTAAAGTCTTAAAATATTTTGTTTTTTTATTTTAAAAATGATAGTATATTCCTGTAATGAATCTAATATTTGCAACTTCTTCTGGATTTAAAGGGACTCCTTTTGATGAGTAAGTTCCATCACCAAATGCTGCAACAGTATATTCTATTTCTGCTCCAATTTGGATGTTGCCTGTACGGAAATTTACTCTTGGAGAAACTCTGTACATATGTTCAATGTTTGTTCCTAATCCGCCTGGAGTTCCAATAATATCTTTAGCAGTACCTAGGTTCTGATTATATCCAGCAAATACACCAAATTGCCATTTTTTAGCAGTACTTGAGATGTCTAACCATCCTGTTGCACAACGAGTTGGAGTGTAACTAGTTTCTAAAGTAGCTGCGTCAATTACATCTAAAACTGCATAGCCACCAGGCATCATCATACCTGTAGGATTTTCGCAATAGGTGCCGGAAAGTTTAATGTTAATCATACTTAGTTTTGCATTAACATAAACAAGGCCAGATAATGATTGAACTGTTTGGTCTGTGATGTAATTTAATGCTGTTGTTTGTGATGGCAATATTGTAAGATAATTTACAGCAAAACCAGTATTAAATGCAGTTCCGGCTTCTTTATCTTTTGTACCATAGTTTAAATGTAAGCTTAAGCCTGGAGTGCTAGAGTTCCTAATATAGTCAGAACTTGGAACGTTAGCCATGTTTCTTGATGCGAAATCTCTCTCTCCATATGCAGTAGCAGAAAGTTTGATGCCACCAACTGTATATGAATATTTTATTTGAGGATTTCTAGAAAAAGGAGCATATCCTAATCCTGTATTAAACGAAACTGTTCCTGGGAAACATTCAAGGATAAACATAGGATGCCAGGTTTGCCCTGTCATTAGGTGAGATTTTTCCCAATCAAATTTTACTATTGCATGACGTAGTCTAAAACCATTAATATCTGCATTTGTGTGACCGAAAAATTCTCCTTCAATTAAACCTGATGTTTTTGCACCAAGTGCATCTGGTCCAGTAATAACTCCTTTAAGGCGCGTTTGAATAGCTAGAAAGTTAAAACTTCCACTTGCATTAATATCATTATCATTAACATCCAATGATGGAGCAGATGGCCACAATAATAAATGTCCTTCTCGAGCATCTACTGTTTGACGTGAATCATAAAAGAAGTCGTTTTTCACATAACCATGAAAAGCAATCCCAAATGCTTTTGGTTTGTTGTTGTCCTGAGCTTTTAAAACAGGCGAAATTAGTGCTATACAAATAGCTGTTAATAAGATTGATAGTAAAGTTTTTTTCATAATAGCAGATTATTTATAATAACAGTGGGTAAAGATAAATACTTTATAGCTACAAACCTTAGCTTTTTTTTTATTAAAAGTTGATATTGAACAGGAATGTGTTTAAAAAACAATAAAATTAATGCTAAATACATTTTAGATATGTTATGGGAGTTAAGTTCAGTTGCTAAATTTACAAATTGTATGTTTGGTTGGTTTCTGGTATTTTAAAGTATAGTAAAAGTGCATTAAAGTATGACGTAAAGGTTGTAAAACTAAAATCTGATGCAAAAAGGATAAGGAAAGGGGTTGCTTGTGTAATTTATTTTAAATGAACAAATTTTATGGCAAATCTGTTATTTCCTTGTTATGTTTATTCTTACTTTTACTTCGAGGAATTTTTATTAACTAAAAATAATTATTATGAAGAGAACAGAGTTACTATTTATTAGAACGATTCTCTCTTTGTTTATTGTAGGTGTATTGGGAGTTTTATCTCTGAATGCTCAAACCGTAAATAATGGAGATTTTGAATCTTGGACTACTGGTGAACCTGATGATTGGACATTGGTGGAAAATTTTAGTGGTGGGACATCATTTAATCAACTGGTAAGTGGGGGATTAAGTGGTGATGCACTAGAAATTGTTGCAAATGCTTCGAATTTTGGAGCAGATGGACAGATTACAAATATTGTTTTGGATATTACAGAAAATAATTTTTATAAATTATCTGTAATGTTAAAATCTAATGATGATTTAACCAAATTTAAATTTGCTGATTTAAAATGGCTTGATGCTTCTGATGTTCAAATTGGGAGTGCATTTTCTGGAACTGCTTTAAATGATGATACAGGTGATGTCTGGACTTTGTATGAGTTAGATTTAAACCCAATTCAAGCGCCTGCAGGGGCCGCAAAATTAGAAGTAAGTTTTAATTATTATTTTAATAGTGGAATTGTTTCTGGAGTATCAAATTTAATAGTTGATGACTTTATAGTAAGTGATGTAACTACTGAAATGAATGCCGTACAACATGCTATTGATAACTCAACTCTAACAAATTCTACAAATTTAATTGATATTACTTATGCAGATGATGCTGTATTTAGTTCAACTATCAGTTATGCTACTTTCCAACCTGCTCTGCCAATTGATTTATTAGCTGACGTTTTGTTCGAAACAGACCTTGCTTTAGATGCAGGAGCTAATATTAATATTCAACATGCAGGCTATGGTATTAACGAAAACTACATTGCTGTAGGTGGAGAAACTTCACTTTGGCTTTCTGAAATGGTTAGTTCTCCTAGAACTCCTCTTGCTGGGTACACTGGAGTTTCTGATGTTTGGAATATAACTATTACAGGCTTATTAGGTGGAACTTATAATGTTACACTTTCTTCTATAGCAGATGATGATTATGCAGATGCTTATAATAGATATATATTAGGATCTGATATTGTTCAGATTAATGTTGAAAGTGAAGAAGAAATTGCAATTCAGCATGGAATTGATAACACTACTTTAACAGTTGATCCTGCTTCTCAGGTAATTATGACAAGTGGAACTGCTGATGTTGCATCTGTTTTAACTTTTCCTGCATTTCAAACAGCATTCCCAACAGATTTAATGTGGGACGTGTTGATTGAGTTTTCTGGAGACCCTCTTCCTGCAGGTGCTCAAATGGATATTGTTGTTAATTCAATGCCATTTGCATCTTATACTGCTGTTGGTGGAGAGACTCAACTTTGGTTCTTCGATTTAGATGTTCCAGATTTACTCGCAAGAGATTATTTAACAAACTCAAGTGGAGATGTAAATAATGTTGACTTCCAGTTCAGTAATATAACTGTTGAAGGCACATATACAGTTGACTTCTCTGTTGTAGTTGACCTTGAAACTGGATTTACTGCTCCTTTAGATTGGACAGCTTATGCTCAAGAACAAACAGAAATTATTGTTAGTAATACGCCTATAGTATTATTCCCAGTTTTTGAAGATTTTGAGGATGCAATGTTCTATTTTGATAATGGAGTTAGTGATGTAAACTGGGTGCCAAATGCAACTCTGTATTTTGAAGGTGCTCGTTCATATCATAATGCATATGGATCAAATAATACAAATAACCTAGAACTTGTTGGTGCAGTTGATATATCATCAGCTACTAATCCAACACTCGCTTTTCATCATATTGCAAAATCTGAAAATAACTGGGATCATTGTTATGTAGAGGTTTCTACAGATGGAATCACATGGACAATCCTTCCTGCTACTGCTTATATGGGAACAGGTAATTATGTTGCTCCAACACAAAATTCTCCTGAAGGACCTTGTTTTATGCCTTCATCTTACTCAGAATGGGATGTTATAGGAAATCCAGATAATACTTGGTGGAAAAGAGATAAATTCTCTTTAGCTGATTATGCTGGTGCTACAGAACTATATGTTAGATTTAGATTAAAATCTGATGGTACAGGTCAGTATGCAGGTTGGTATATTGATGCAATCTCTATTTATGATGAATTATGTCCAGAGCCAATAAATCTACTTGTTGACAATATTACTGTTGAAGGTGGAGAGTTATCATGGACTGGTGCTGGTTCGCTTTGGAATGCTGAAGTAGGTCTTGTTGGTTTTGCTCCAGGGATGGGGGAAGAAGAGGCTGTATTTACAGGAATTACTACTAATCCTTTCACAATGACAGGTTTGTCAGACAATGTTGAATATCAAGTTTATATTCAAACTGATTGTGATGTTGATGGTGTAAGTGTTTGGTCTGGACCTTTTAATTTTACTACTTTACCATTGTGCCCATGGCCAGTGGATTTAGCTGTTGATGAATCATTATCTGATGGAGCTATTTTCTCTTGGACAGCAGGTGATGCTGAATCAGAATGGAATATTGAAGTCGGTGCTGCTGGGTTTAATCCTGGAGCAGGCGAAGAATTATTTGCTTATGCTACAGTAGTAGATAACCCATATACTGCTACAGGAATGGATCCTGAGACATCATATCATGTTTTTGTTCAAGCAGATTGTGATGTTAATGGAACAAGTGTTTGGGAAGGTCCTGTATCTTTTACAACTCTGCCATTATGTCCTGATCCTGAAAATCTACAGTTAGACATTGCAGGTGGTGATTTTGCTACTGTTAGTTGGAATCAGCCTGGTGCAGCAGGAACTTGGGATTTAATTTGGGATGTTGCTGGATTTAATCCTTCTGTTGAAGGTAATTTAGAAGCTGATATTGTTACTAATCCTTTTGATATTATAGGATTAACAGCGAATACAGATTATCATTTTTATGTACGTGCTGATTGTGCTGCAGATGGTACAAGTGCATGGGTTGGACCTGCTGCATTTACAACAGAATGTGACGTTGTTAGTGTTCCTTATATAGAAGATTTTGAAAATTCAGGAGAAACTCCTGATTGTTGGACAAATTTTGGCACTGAAGAATGGCAATTTGCAACTTCTGGATCTGGAAATCACTGTGCTCCAGCAGATCATACATCAGGTACAGGTTACTTTGCTTATGTTGATGATAGTGAATCTCCATTTGCAACTGATGTGACTCTTGAAACACCTTATATTGATATCTCGACTTTAACTAATCCTGCTCTTTATTTCTGGGTATATAGTGATAACGAAGGAAGTGGAGATAATATGACTCTAAGAATTAATGTTTGGAATGGTACTGATTGGGACTTAGATGTTTCAACTTGGAGTGCTCAAACAACAGGTTGGCAACAAGTAATTGTACCTCTTAATCTATATTTAGGAAGTACAGCATTGAAAATTCAGTTTGTTGGTGATGAAACTAGTTCTGGTTCTAATTTCTACGATGATATCTCAATTGATGATATTGAAGTAAAGGAGGGACCAACTTGTCCAATGCCTGTTTCATTAACTCTTAGTAATGTTCTTCCAACTTCGGCTGATATAGTATGGACTGAAAGTGGAACAGCATTAGAATGGAATCTAATATGGGGACTTGAAGGTTTTGACCCTGCTACTGAAGGAACTCTTGAAAGTGGTCTGCTTGTTGAATCATTCTCTTTAACTGGTTTGACTCCAAATACTGCATATCAAGTCTATGTTCAGGCTGTTTGTACAGACCTTAGTGATTGGTCAGCACCTGTTACAATAAATACTCCTTGTGATATAGAAGCTTTACCTTACTTAGAAGATTTCGAAGGTGGAACTTTTGCTCCAGATTGTTGGATAAATGCTTCTGGAACCTTAGCTGAGCCAACTGTTCTTGGATCAACGGTATATTGGGTTCAAGATGGATTTGGTAACGTTGGTTCTACAGGATCAGCAAAAATGAATATCTATTATGAAAGAGAAGGTTGGTTAATAACTCCAATTTTTGATTTGGGTGATGGCTCAACATCTTATATGCTAGAGTTTGATTTAGCTCTTACTGACTATTCTTATGCATCTTCACCAGATATGAATGGAACTGATGATAGATTTGCAGTAGTAATATCTACAGATAACGGTCTTACATGGAATGAATCAGATGCTTTAAGACTTTGGGATAACCAAGGTTCTGCATATGTATATAATGACATCCCTTACACTGGGGAGCATGTTCTTTTAGACTTATCTGCTTATACAGGTACAGTTAAAATTGGTTTCTATGGAGAATCTACAGCAAGTAATGCAGATAACGACTTATTTGTAGACAATGTTGCTATTAACGAATTACCTGCATGTTTTGCTCCTTTGACAATATCAACTTCAAACTATACTGAAAATGCTGTTGATGTAGAATGGACAGAGTTTGTTACAGGAACAGATTGGGAATTAATATATGGTATCCCTGGATTTGATCCTTTGACTGAAGGTACAATAGCATCTGGTATAACTACAAATCCATATACTCTTACAGGCCTTGCAACTGGAACAACATATGATATATATGTTAGAACTGATTGTGGTGGTGATGTAAGTGACTGGGTAGGTCCTGACAATTTTACAACTGTTGCAACATGTTTTGCTCCTTTATCACTTGACGGAATAAATATTACTGATATATCAGTAGACTTAACATGGACAGAATCTGGAACAGCTGGAGAATGGGAAATTATTTATGGTGCCGTTGGATTTAATCCATTTGTTGAGGGTACCCTTATTACAGGTATCACTGCTCAGCCATATATTTTGACAGGTCTAGATCACACAACAGATTATGATATTTATGTTAGAGCTAATTGTGGAACTGAAACAAGCCCTTGGTCAGATGTATTTACAATGACTACGGAATGTGGTGCTAATATCCCAATGTGGACAGAAGACTTTGAAGGAACTTTTACTCCTCAATGTTGGTCAAGATTATCAGGTTTATTAGCTGATCCATCTACTGTTGTTACAGCAACAAGTGGCTGGGTTGCGGATGGCTATGCAAACGTTGGAACAACAGGTTCTGCTAAGACTAATATTTATGGAACGAATTGGAACTATTGGTTAGTTACTCCTATTATTGATTTAGGAGATGGAACAACTCTTCACTATAATTTAGAGTTTGATCTTGCTCTTACTGATTTTGGAAGTACTGGTGCTCCAGACCAAAACGGTTTAGATGATAGATTTGCAGTTGTTATTTCTACAGATAATGGAGTAACATGGAGTGAAACAAATGTATTAAGAATGTGGGACAACCAAGGTTCAGCTTTTGTATATAATGATATTCCTCATACAGGTGAGCATATTATTATTGATCTTACTGCATACACAGGTGAAGTGAAGTTTGCATTTTATGGAGAGTCTTCAACAACTGATGCTGATAATGACTTGTTTGTTGATAATGTACTTGTTTGGGAAATTCCATCTTGTCCTCAACCTACAACATTCTCAGCCAGCTATGTTGGTGGTGATAATGTAGAAGTTACATGGACCGATATTTCTGGGGCTTCAGAATGGGAAGTATTTTATGGTGCTCCTGATTTTGATCCTGCTACAGAAGGAGCTTCTGCAATTGCAACTGCTTCTCCTTACGTAATTACAGGTTTAACACCTGAAACAGATTATGAAATTTATGTTAGAGCTAATTGTGCTGTTGGAGACGAGAGTTTCTTAACTGGACCAATAGTAGTAACAACAGATGTTTTATGTCCGGGTACAGCAAGTACAGCAGTTTATTCAACTGGGCAATATCAAACAACAGTTACTTGGTCAACTACTGGAGGAACTTCATGGGAGATTATTTATGGTCTAGCTGGATTTAATCCTGAAACCGAAGGAACTCTTGTTGATGATATTCTTGCACAACCTTACAATTTAACAGGCTTAGATGCTGGAACTGATTATGATGTATATGTTAGAGTTGATTGTGATGCTAATGGCGTTTCTGAATGGGACGGTCCTGCTAGTTTTACAACTTTACCTTCATGTGCTATTCCTTCTGCTTTAACTACAGCAGATTTAACTTCAACAAGTGTAACACTTTCTTGGACTGAAAATGGTACAGCTACAGATTGGACGATTATATATGGTGTTCAAGGATTTGACCCTCTTACAGAAGGTACAACTGAAACTGTTACAGGTACTCCAACTCTTGCTTTAACTGGCTTGGTTGCTGCTACTACATATGATGTATATCTAATTGCAAATTGTGGTGTTGGCGATGATAGTGAAATGGGTGGACCATTTAATTTCTCTACAGAATGTGGAGTTATAGATGTATTCCCTTATTCAGAAAGTTTTGACGGAACAACTTATGCTCCAGTATGCTGGGTTAATGCACAAGTTACAGGTCCTGGTACAGGTACTTGGGATAGACAAACAACAGGTTCTTCTCCAACATGTGCCCCTCATTCAGGTGCTGCAATGTCAAGATTTAATGCTTACTCTTATAGTTCAGGAACAAGAGGAATGTTAGTAACTCCTCCACTAAGTTTTGCTGATGATAATTTTGAAGTGATATTCTGGATGTATAGAGATAATGGATATCTTTCTAATGCAGAGCAAGTAAATGTTTATTATAATACAACACAAGATTTGACAGATGCTGTTTTATTAGGTACTGTTAATAGATCAATAAATTTAGATCCTGTTGTAGGAGCAAATGGATGGTATGAATATACTTTCCCAGTTCCTGCTGGAGTTTCTGGAGATTCTTATATTGTTTTCGAAGGTGTTAGTGCTTATGGTAACAATATATTTATTGACGATGTAACTGTTCAAGTTCCTCCAACATGTCCACAACCAACTACAATCACTCTTGAAGCGAATGCTGGTTATGAGACAACTATTGGATGGACTGAAGTCGGTACTGCTGCTGAATGGGAAGTTATTTATGGAGCTCCTGGATTTGATCCTTTAACTGAAGGAACAACAATTACAGGTGTTACAGATAACCCTTATATTATTACAGGATTAACTCCTGAGACAGACTACGAAGTATATGTAAGAGCATATTGTGCTGTTGACGACCAATCTTTCTGGACTGGCCCTATGGCTTGGACTACAGATGTAGCTTGTCCTGATATTATTAATGCAACTCTTGATGCTGCTGACTTTGAATCATTAACTATTCTTATTGAAGCTTCTGGTACAGAAACTACATGGAATGTTACTTATGGTTTAGAAGGTTTTGTAGTTGGTGAAGGTACTACTATTGTAGTTACTGAAAATCCATTTACAATTACTGGTTTAGCTGCTGAAACATCTTATGATGTTATTATTCAAGCTGATTGTGGTGCTGTTGATGGAACATCTGGATTTGTTGGACCATATACATATTCAACAACAGAAGCTTGTCCTGAAGTAACAGATATTACTTTAGACTTTGTAAATTACGAATCTGCTGAAATCTCTTGGACTGCTGGTTCAACAGAGACAATTTGGGACGTAATTTATGGTGCTTCTGGTTTTGATCCACTAACTGGAGGAACAACTGTTACAGATGTAACTACTCCTTATACTATTTCTGGACTAACAGAAGAGACAGGTTATGATGTTTATGTAATTGCTGATTGTGGTGCGGTATTAGGTGAGTCAACAATGGCTGGACCATTTGCATTTACTACAACAGAACTTTGTCCTGTTGTATCAGGTATAGCTTTAACAAGCGTTTCTGATATTACTGCTAGTATTGAATGGACTGCTGGTTCAACAGAAACTCTTTGGGCTCTTGAATGGGGCGAAGCAGGTTTTGTTCAAGGTTCAGGAACTATGGAAGTTGTAACTACAGATGCAATGTTTGATTTTATTGGACTATTGGCAAATACCGATTATGATGTTTACATTCAAGCTGATTGTGAAGGCGTTTTAGGTACTGCAGAATGGGTATTATTTGAATTCTCTACTGCTTGTGCTACAATTTCAGACTTTACATGGATTGAAGAATTCGAAGACTGGGCAGCTGTAACAGACTGTTGGGATCTTACAGGTGGAACAAATGAAGTTTCACAATATGCTTCAAACTCAGTTGAAGGAAGTTATTGGGGTTGGACAGGTGGAAGTACTGCGTACTTAACTAGTCCTAATTTTGATATATCTTCATTAACTGTTCCTGTAATTGAATTTATGTGGTCACACCAATATAATACTTCATATCCAGAGGATGCACTTGAATTGCAAGTGACTGATGATGATGGAGCTACTTGGACTCCAGTTTGGACAAAAGTAGGAGAAGATTTAAATTCAGATGATGGCGCTACAAGTACAGCACCTGGAACATATGTTACATCTGGTCAATTAGACTTATCTGCATTTGGTGATAATATCAAGTTTAGATTCTATTTCTATTCTGGTTATGGTCCTGATTTATTTATTGACAATGTTAGTATTTACGAAATGACTTGTGATGTACCTGCTGATTTAGCTGTTGATTCATTTGATGAAACAACTGCTACAATATCTTATACAGATGTTGCAGCTACAGGTTCTATAAATGTTATATATGGTGAAAATGGATTTGATCCGTTAACAGAAGGTACAACTATTCCTGCAATAACTGAAAATCCTTATACTATCACTGGCCTTACTCACAACACAGCATATCAGGTTTATATTACAACTGATTGTGGTATTATGTCTAGTGCTTTAGTTGGTCCTGTTGACTTTACTACATTAGCATATAGTATGGAAACAGATATTTTAACATTCACATTTGGTGCACTTGACTTCCAAGCTGCAGATATTGATAATGTTGCTAAAACTGTTGATGTGATTGTTGTTAATGGTACTGACTTAACCAATTTAGTTGCTGAGTTTACACTTTCTGATGGTGCAACAGCAAATATTGGCGGTATTGATCAAGAATCTACAGTTACTTCAAATAACTTCAATACACCAGTTATTTATAATGTAGTAGCAGAAGATATGACATCAAATACTGATTGGACAGTAAATGTTAGTATCGCATCTCAGATTAGTCTTGTAGGTGATGGAAGTATTGCTGTCTATCCAAATCCAAATCATGGGAAATTTGATATTAGCTTTACAAATATTACTGATGCAGTAACTTATCAGTTATTTGATACTAAATCTTCTATTATTCTTGAAAATAAGGTTAAATCAACAGATAAATATGTTGAAAAAATTGACCTTGATTTACAACCTGGAGTTTATTACTTGAGAATTATTTCAAATGAACAGACTCATATTGAGAAAATAGTAATAAAATAACAATAATTATCTAATGAAAAATAGCTATCCTTTTGGGATAGCTATTTTTTTTGTTCATAGGTGAAAATTATTTTAGTAGATCTTTTTTTAATTTTTCGTATTCTTCTTCAGAAATAATATCTTCTTCTTTAAGATTTTGCAATTTTAGTAATTCGTCAGCAATTGTTCTGCTTTTTGTAATCTTCTTGCTATTTTTTTTTGAATTGTCACCGTTTTTAAAAGCAATTATCATTTTAATTGTCCAGTAGGAAATCAAAATAATGAGAATCAAAATAATTAGTAGGTATGCTATACGTGCCATATTAATAAAAAGTAAAAAAATAGGAGCTGTATGTACAGCTCCTAAAATTATTTATTTCGAAGGAATATTCTCTAGAACATCAAGTAAGTGTTTCCACCACATATCAACTGTCTTGATTTCTATTTTCTCATCTGGTGAGTGGACTCCACGAAGAGTCGGACCAAATGAAATCATATCAAGGTCAGGATATTTTTCTAAGAAAAGTCCACATTCTAGTCCAGCATGAATTGCACGAACAACAGGTTTTTTGTCAAATAATCTTTCGTATGATTTTTCTGCAATTGTGAGAATTTCAGAGTCTGGATTAGGAGCCCAACCAGGATATCCGTCTCCCGACTCTACTTTAGCTCCAGCAAGTTCAAATACACTACTAACCATATTGTTAATGTCAACTTTTCCTGATTCAACAGAACTTCTTTGACTAGTAACAACGATAATTTTGTTGTCATTAAATTTAACTGATGCTAAATTTGTGCTTGTTTCAACAAAACCTTCAATTGCAGGGCTCCATGCATGTACACCATGAGGACAAGCATATATAGCTAAGTTGAGATTTTTTTGAGTTAATGAGTCGATAACTGTCTCAGGTGTAGTGGAATCTTCAATTATTATATTGATTTTAGGCTCTGTTATTTTAATTTCGTTGATAATCTGATTCTTTAATGTTTCAAAATCTGATTTCATATCACCAGTTTTTGCTGAATCAATTGTAAATATCATTTCTGCTTCACGAGGGATAGCATTTCTTTTGTTTCCTCCGTCAAAATCAGCAAGTCTTACATTATATTTATCTGTGAATAGTTTCAAAAATCTATTCATCATTTTATTAGAATTTCCTAAACCTTTTTGGATTTCATCACCACTGTGACCACCTTTAAGACCATTGACAGTTATTTTATATGCTTGATGATTCTGTGGAACAGGCTCGTTTTTAAATTCAAATGTTGCAACTGCATCAATACCGCCAGCACAACCAATAAATATTTCACCTTCATCTTCAGAGTCAAGGTTTAGTAAGATTTTTGAATCAAAAAAACCTGGTTGAATTTCAAATGCTCCGGTTAGACCTGTTTCTTCGTCTACTGTGAAAAGACATTCAATAGGCCCATGCTTTAAAGTATTATCAGTTAGAATTGCCATTTCAGCAGCCATCCCAATACCATCGTCAGCACCTAGAGTTGTTCCTTTTGCCTTTACCCATTCGCCATCAATATAAGGAGTGATAGGATCGTTGTCGAAATCAATTTCTGTATCTCTGTTTGCTTCACAAACCATATCCATATGACTTTGTAAAAGGACAGATTTTACATTTCCCATACCTGGAGAAGCAGGTTTCTTAATCAAAACGTTACCAATTTGGTCTCTTTTAGTTTCTAAATTATGTTTGTTTCCAAACTCTAAAAGAAACTCAATAATTTTTTCTTCTTTCTTTGATGAACGAGGAACTTTTGTGATTTCCTCAAAATATTGCCAAACAATTTTTGGCTCAAGATTGTTTAATATACTCATGCTATTATAATTTTTATTATTTTTGATAAAGTTAAGTAATTAATATAAATCTGGAAAATTCATTTTAAGTTTGAAAAGTAATTTAGATATAATTTATAAAATTAGTGGACTGTTATTTATTGCTATCTTAATAATATTTTCTTCATGTGATAATAAAGATTATAATTACATGAGCGGAGAATTAACTGATATGACAACTGGTGAACCTATTGCTAATGCTAAAGTGGAGTTTGATATAACTGAAATTCTTAGTGGGAATTTTCATTCTTCATTTAAACCATTTCTTGAAACATATACAGATGATGATGGGAAATATCTTTTTGAATTTGAGAGTAGAAATTTTGTGAAAATTCGTTTGTCTTTTTCAGCTGATGGATATCATGATGTTACTACAACTTTTGATCCTAGTGACGTTGGATCAGATTACGAAGTAGACGAAATTATGCCAAAAGAGTCCTATATTAAAGTTAAAGTTCATAATTCTTTTCCAAATTTGACTGATGATGTCCTTAAATTTAGAATTATGGATATTAATGAAGAGTGTACTGTTTGCTGTGGATCAGATTATAGGTATTTTAATGGAAAGCTAATCGATACTACTTTTTTATGTAATGTTGTAGGAGGGGAGTATGTTACAATAAATTATATTTCTATTCACGATGGAATTTCTAATATTGTTGAGAACCAAGTTTACTGTACTCCTGGAGATACTGTGATGTATAATTGTTATTATTGATGGCTTTCACAGATGTTATATAGGTGTATATAGTAAAGGCTAGTTTAAAACCAGCCTTTACTATTGCTATATGTCTATGTTTAATATTATTGCTTATTAATCTTTATATTGATTGTTGAGTTTTTATTAGATAATTTTATGTGATATAAACCTGATTTGAAATGGCTTAAGTCAATCTTGTCTTTTGCAAATCCATTATTTACATTTAATTCTTTTTCAAGTACAAATCTACCCATCATATCAAAGATTTCAAGTTTTACATTTTCTGAATTCCAATTTGAAATTTCAATATTTGCGATATCACTTGTTGGGTTAGGGTAGATGAAGCATGATTTTTCTTGAATTACACTAATTACTTGAACATATTCATCAACTATCCCAGTACAAGGTATATTGTTTTCTGTGATTCCACCACCAGATAAAATAATACTTTCTGTATCATAATTCCCTTCTAATAACCCAGATTTAAGTCTAACAAAAATTGTTGTAGAAGATCCATAAAATGTTGGTAAAACTATTGGTGTGTTTTGGAATCCACTTCCTGAAGTCAATGAAATCTCAAGATTCGTCGAAGGTGTTATATAGAAATCTGTTTCATTTAAATCTGTTCCATTAAAAGTAATTATTTGCTCTTCGGAAGGGCCAAATCCTTCTACATAATTAAAAGTATTAAGACTTTCGCTAGTGATATTAATTGAAGGGATAAGTAATTCGTTTACAGAACCATTGCATGTCAATGTAACTTCGCTTGCACCTCCTCCTATAATCGAAATGATTTCTGAGTCATAGTTTCCAGCAGTAAGTCCAGCTTTTAGTCTTACGAAAATTGATATGGCGCTTCCATTATAAGCGTTTAATGTTATAGCTGTACTTTGGAAACCAGTACTTGAAGATAATGAAACTTCGTAATTTATTGATGGATAAATTGATACATTTGAACCATTCATATCTGTACCAGTAAGATTAAAGGCTTGTTCCGTAGAAGGTCCTGAATCCTCAGTGTATGAAAACCCATTTAAATTTACAGGATTCGCAGTAAGAATTGGATCAGGTGCAGAACCACCACAATATATTTCAATATTATCAAGATAAATTCTTTCTGTCCCGCCAATTTTAATTTTTGATGATGCTGTTCCATCTGTAATTTCAAGGGAATGAGATTGGAAACCAATTGTAGTTGAAATACCTGTACCAACTTGAACAAAGTTAACACCGTCTGAAGCATGGAATATTTGAACCATAGGGTCGTCGGTAGACCATTTTGCATAATCAAATTCAAGTGTCCCACCAGCAGATAAATCAATTGTTGGAGTGATAATGTATCCATCTACTGAACTTGAGCCTAATTTAATTTCTCCCCCGGCTTGAAATACTTTTAGTCCTGTCCATCCTGTAGTTTGAGTATAAGAATCTAATGTTCCGGATACATCGCTGCCAGGTGAAGCATGTGTTCCACCTGTAAATCCGCTAAAATCTTCAGCCAGACATGGATCAGTTGAAATATCAGATACAGTACCATTACAACTAACATCAATATCTGTTGCTCCACTGCCAGAGTTAGTTATGAACTCAGAATTATATGTCCCTACAGGCAGACCAGCCTTTAGTCTTACATAGATTGTTGTTGAAGATAAATCAGCCGATATGTATGCAACATTTAAACTATTGGTAAAACCTGTTCCTGAACTTAATGAAATTTCATAATTGGCAGGAGCAGAGATTGAAATATTATCAGGGTAACCAGTTAAGTTTGCCCCACTTAAAGTATATGATTGTTGTGTTGATGGTCCAGAACCTAAAATATAATTAAAACCAGTTAAATTGGTAGTGTTTGCAATAAGTGTTGGAGGTGGTATCTCAGATACACTACCATTACAGGTAATATTTACAGTTGTAGCTCCACTCCCTGAATTTGCGATAATTTCTGAATTATATGTCCCAACAGATAAATCAGATTTAAGTCTGACATATATTGGTGTAGGGCTTAAAGTTGCAGTAGAATAAGTCACAATTATACTTGTAGAATAATCTGATTCGGAATTTAGAGAAACTTCGTAATTAGTTGGAGCAGTAATTGTTATGTCGTTTGGATATCCAGTTAAATTGGTTCCTGAAATATTGTACATTTGTTCTGATGATGGTCCAGATCCTACAATGTAATTAAAACCTGATAGTGAACTTGTATTTACACTTAATACTGGAGGTGGTACATCAGAGACACTTCCGTTGCATGTAATATTTAATGTTGTAGCTCCTCCTCCTGAAATAGAAATTGTTTCAGAGTTGTAAGTTCCAACTATAAGACCTGATTTCAATCTGACATATATTGGTGTTGAATTTAAAGTCCCTGATGTGTAAGGGATATTTATGCTATTTGAGTATTCTGAAGATTCATTAAAGGATACTTCATAATTTGTTGATGCAGTAACAGTAATATTATCAGGATATTCTGTAAGGTATGTTCCGCTCAAATTCACTGATTGTGCCGAAGATGGGCCAGAACCAACAATGTAGTTGAATCCGGATAGAGTTGAGTTATTTAAACTTAAGGTTGCAGGTGGAATTTCAGAAACACTTCCGTTACATGTTACATTTACAGTAGTAGCTCCGGCACCAGAATTTGTGATGATTTCAGAATTGTAATCTCCTACAGATAACCCTTCTTTAAGTCTGACATAAATTGGAGTTGATTCCAATGTTGCACTTGTGTATGGTACATTTAAATTAGTTGAAAATCCGGATCCAGGATTTAATGAAATTTCATAATCAATAGGGGCTGTTATATCAATAGTTGAAGGATATCCAGTTAAAGCGCTACCTGTTAAGTTGTATGATTGCATTGTTGATGGCCCGTCCCCTTCAATATAATTAAATCCAGAAAGTGTAGCTGGGTTTACACTTAAAGATGGGGAAGGAGGAGGGCTAACAGTTCCATTACAAATTACGTTTTTTGTACTTGAACCACCTCCTGTGTTTGTAATTATTTGTGAATTGTGAGTGCCAGCAGATAATCCAGCTTTAAGTCTTACATATATAACAACAGAGGTTAGAATGGCATCATCATAAGGTATGCTTAATGTGTTTGAAAATGTACTATAGTCTGTAGATAATTCATAAGAAGATGGAGCAGTAATCTCTATGTCTCCAGGAAAGTCAATTAAATCTAATCCAGATAAGTTATAATTTTGTATAACAGAAGGGCCATCTCCAAATTGATAATTAAATCCTGATAATGTAGTTGGTGTTACAGTTAAATCTGATGGAGGTTGAATGCTTACAGTTCCATTACAGGAAATATTTATGGAGCTTGCTCCTCCTCCAGAAATTGTTATAAGTTCCGAATTGTATGAACCTTCGCTTAATCCAGCTTTTAATCGTACATAGACAGGCGTTGCATCAAGAATAGAATTAGAATAAGGTACAAGAATAGAACTTGAAAAACTAGTGTTGTCTATTGAAATTTCGTAATGAGTAGGGGCTGTAACAGTAATATTACCGGGAGATCCTGTTAAGTTATTTCCAAATAAATTAAAACTTTGTGATTCAGAGGGGCCATTTCCAAGATAATAGTTTAAATCACTTAAAGAAGATGGATTTGTTGCAAGTGTTTGCCCCATATCAGTAAGGATAATTTCATCGATACATAAAAGTCCCGTATTTGTATCAGGACAAAAAATACGAATTCGGACATTATTGTTTGGGTCGTCTATTGAAACAGTGTAATATGAATACTCACCAATATCGTTAAAATTTATTGTTTCGATATCTGTAAATGCACCATTGTTAACAGATTTTTGAACAACAAAAGAGCCTCCACCTACACTGGTAGAAAAGTTTCTGTAATAAAAACTTAATGTGCCAACTGAATTAACTGAAGGACTAATCAAGTATGATTGATGAAACCTGTTGAGCTTTACTGCTCCACCTGAATTGTTGAATGCATTAAGAGCTTCTAAACCCTGAACTTCATTTACTTCCCATGTCCCACTACTTAAAACAAAATTCCCGGAAGAGTATGTTGAAACTGGAAAATTTGGAGAAGTAAAACTCTCTGTGAAATGAACGCTTGCAACTGATTTGTAACTTAATATGCTTAAAGTAATTAACAGGAAAATAAAGTAGTTGGAAAGGTAATATTTTTTCATAATCTATTAATTTAAAAAAAAATAGGGAAGGACACTTTAAAATTGAAGTGCACTTCCCTATAAATATGAGTTTTATTTATTGCTTAACAAATTTCTTGGTTAAACTTTGTGTCTTATCAGAGAATCTAATAAAGAATAAACCAGTATTGAAAATATCTGTGTTAATTTGAGTTAAATTGTAGTCAGCTGTGTTTTCTATCTTACCAGAATAAATTATCTGACCTACTGTATTTGTAATTTCAAATTTAATTGATTCAGAAGTCCAATTTTCAATTGTAATATTTAGTATTTCATTACATGGGTTAGGGTAGAGGATTATTTCAGCTCTGTCTAAATTGAAACATGAATTAGAAATAATATTAGAATATTGGAAATTTCCATCATAATCAACTTGTTTAAGTCTGTAATAAGATATTTTATTTTCAACCTGATTGTCTGCATAGTTATAGTATTCCATTTCAGTTGAATTTCCAGCTCCATCTATAATTGCTAACTCATACCAGTTAACTCCATTATTGCTTTTTTGTAAACTGAAGTAATCATTATTTGTTTCAGTAGCAGTTGACCAGCTAATATTTACTAAGCCATTTTCACATTTAGCATCAAATGATTTTAGTTCAACAGGTAATGTAATAATTTCACAGCTATTGTTTTCGTATGACCTTACTCGTGTAGTTTCGTCATAAGCAGCTAAAGCACCAGGAGCATTAGGAATTCCTATGTCATAATGTTGTGAGTCGTAACATCCGGTTGCTTTGTCAATAATTGCTGTGTAGTCTTTCTCACCAGCTACTGGAGTATTTCCATATCTACCAGATGTGTTTGTATTATCACAGAAAATTGCATAATAATTTGTGCCAGATATACATGCGTCTTTAAAGTCGTATGTGACACTTGGCGAGCTTCCTGTAAAGATAACTGCATAAGAGTTGGCAGGAATAATTCCAGAAGGAGGTGCAAGAACAGGAGAACAAGCAGGGTAAGTTAACTGAACAAGATCATTTAAATCTGTGATATAACCAGCGTTTGATACAAACCCTTGGTCAGATTCCATACTGTATTCAGTTCCACCAACACCAACATTAGGGAATGAAACAGAAAGATCATTTATATCTACGGCATCATCACCAGTTTTAAATATTACAGATTCGTTAATTCCTTCTCCACCACCACACGATTGGATAAGTGTTTGAATAATTTTAATATCAGAAGTACAATAAGATGCCTTACGAATTCTTACATCATCTAAATATCCTTGATATAAATTGCTTGTACGAGTATAGGTAAATCTAATTTGAGTAATATCAGCAGAAAGAGGGTAGAAGTAAACGGCAGGTTTCATAGATTCAGCACCTCCCGATATGGTTGCAAGAGTAGTCCATCCAGCTTTTGCAGGAGAATACTGTTCAATTACAAATGGATTTGCGGAGGATGCATTTGGTTGCTTATACCAGAAACTAATCATATCTGCATTAGCAAATACTGGAGTAGTAATTGTTACTGTTGATCCAGCAGCACCTAAGAAAGTCAAAGCATTTGCACTTCTGTTAAAACCATTTGCAGAGGTTGATGCAGAGATAGTACCAGTTCCACTTACTGTGAATCCAGTAGTATTAGTGTTTGTTATTGTTGCCATACTTGATACTCCATCAAATTTTTCATCAATTAACCACGGTGAAGATGAAGCTAAGCCTTCACCCTGAATAGCAAAGTCGTAAATGCTTTCGTTTGTATCATCGTTAGCAATACTTACAGTTCCTGTACGAGTTCCGGTTGCTGTAGGGTCAAATTGAATAGTAAAAGTTAATGTTCCACCTGCACTTACAGTTGATGAACTTGGTTGAGAAGTAACAGTAAAATCACCTGTAGCTTCAACAAGTGGGCTTCCAGTAAGACTTAAATCTTCAGATCCAAAGTTGTGAATAGTAAAAGTTCTATCAACTGTTTCTCCTGTAACTGCGGCTGAACCAAAATCTGTGAAATCAGATGCGGCAGGAGTGAGATCACCATCAATAATTGCATTTCCGTTTCCGCTTAATCCAATTTCATGGAAAAGAGGAGTACAGTTAACTGTTACATCGTCAAACGCAGCATTACCTGATATTTTAGTAAATGTAAATCTGAATTTTGTGAAACCAGGTTCTAAAGCTGGGGTTGAAGATGCGTTATATGTAATATTTGCTGTAGCATCAGATTGTGGTAAACTTGTATTATTGTCAACAGTTAACCATGATGATCCATCCCAACCTTCGATAAGTAACTCTGAAGTATATCCAAACTGAACAAAACAATAGAATGATAATTCACTTGCATTAGTGAAGGAAGGTGTTTCAATTATTTGATCAGTGTCTTCTAGTTTTAATGATGGAGATGCATCTCCATAATATGCTCCAGAAGTATAAGTAGAAGTAATATCTGTAAATGTCCAACCTGCTGGAGCAGTTGTTCCAGTAAATCCTTCTGGTCCGAGACAAGGTCCGGTTGATGAAGTAACAGTTGTAGTTGCATCACAACCGCCTACAGAATAAGTAATCAAAGAAGTCCCGTTTGCAACACCAGTTACAAGACCTGTTGCAGCATCAATTGTTGCATTTGCAGGAGTTGCACTTGACCATGTTCCACCAGCAGGATCACCAGTTAGAGTTGTTGTTCCACCTATTGTTACACTTGTAGAACCAGAAATTACAGGAGCACTTACTGTTACAGTTTCTGTTGTTTCACACCCTGTAAGAGCAGTGTAGGTAATTGTAGTAGTACCTGATGATATGCCAGTTACTTCACCAGATGCATCGATAGTCGCAACACCGGTATCAGAACTTGACCATGAACCTCCAGCTGGAGTTCCTGTCAAAGTTGTAGTAGAACTACCGCATACAGCTAGAGTGCCAGATATGGCAGGTCTGATATTTATAGTTACGATTTGATTCTCTGACCCACAACCTGTTGTGTAAGTTATAGTTGGAGAGCCAGTAGCTTCTCCGGTAACAACACCAGTAGTGCTGTTTACTGTTGCGAGGAGTAAGTCGTCACTAGACCATGTTCCTCCTGTTGGTGTTCCTGTAAGTGTGGTTGTTGAACCAACACATACTGTAGCAGTTCCTGAAATTGTTGGTGTGCCAGGGTCTACTGTAACAGTTTCAATAGCTACACAGCCATTGTTAGTAGTATAAGTAATATCTGTTGTTCCTGCTGCCACACCTGTTACAACTCCACTATTATCAACTGTAGCTGTTCCTGTTTGTGAAGAAACCCAAGGGTTGGATGCTGCAGGAGTATCTGTTCCTGATAAACTTGTTGTAGAACCTTCACAAACTGAAAGTGTTCCAGAAATTGTTGGGTTAGCAACAACAATTATTGCGCCTGAAACATCACTATTAGTTGTACATGTAGAAGGAGAATTGGTTACTTCACAGTAATAATACCATGCTGTTGCATGTGAAGTAGATGTAACCGGTGTATAGGTGTCAGAAGTAGCACCTGATAACAATGTTCCTCCGGAATTAGAAGCACTTGTATTGTAGTACCATTGATATGATGTAGCAGGTGAAGCAGTAACTGATAATGCAGTCGCAGCTGTACTTTTACAATAAGTTACATCTGTTGTTGATGGTTGAACAGTAAACACAGGTGGGATACAAGGTTCTACTTCACATATTGTAGAAACATCATCAAGATAGCCTGTAAAACCGTCAGTATAAAAATATATCCGGTCAGAAGTAGAAGCATTAATATCAACACTATATTGACTCCAAGCTCCTGCACCACCAGAAACTAATGTATTTACTGTTTGAACTGTAGTGCCATATTTTACAATTGGAATATTTTGGTCATAATACCAGAATGTAACAGACTGGGCATTGTATAGTATTGGTGTGGCAGCATAAGCCGCAGCATCATTTTTGATTTGACATGCAACGACATCTCTACCAATTCCTGTCTTTTTATAACCTCCATCTTTAAACTCCCAATTTCCGTCATTTAATGGTTTAAAACCAGTAACATATGCTGTTGGTAATCCACTCTCAAAATCTTCATTAATACAAGTTGTTGTACTAACAACATCAGCAGTAGTGAAATTCCAAGTTGTAGATGCACTAATTCCAGTATAATCGTTATTCGCCAAATCTTTAATAGCACCTGAATCTATAGTAATGTAATATGCAGTTAAAGTTGATAAGTCTGATGGAGGATTAATTGTTACTTCATCATTAGAAACTGTAACTACGGCATCAGTAACATCAATTGTTTGAACAGTTGAATTATCCGAAACTAATTTAATATAAATATTACCAGTTCCTTTTTGAACATTTTCGTTAAATGTTAAGATAAGATCTGAACTAATTGAAACTCCTGTTGATTCATCTGCTGGGTTAAATGTAGTTACAGTTGGAGCAGTAATGTCAGGAGCAGTGACTTCTCCATTACATGTAACATTGATTGTTGTTGCTCCACCACCAGCAATAGTAATATTCTCAGAACCATAAGTGTTTACAGCTAAACCAGCTTTTAATCTAACATAAATTGTAGTTGATGTACCATCATAAGCAGATAAAGTAATTGCGGAGCTTTGGAAACCAGAACCTGATGTTTGAGATATTTCAAAATTTGTTGTAGGTGTTATTGTTACATTTGAACCATCAAGATTAGTACCTGACAAATCAAAACTTTGTTCTGCAGATGGACCACTACCCTGAATGTAAGTGAAACCACTTAGACTAGCTGTTGATGATAATAGTGTAGGAGAAAATGACTCTGTACCATAAACACAAAGTTCATCAATTGCGACTCTGTCTTTCCAGGTAGATGCTGTCTTTGCTACTCCTTCTATTGTAATTGTATAATCGTCAAAAGTAGAGGTTTGTGATGATAAATCTAGACTTATAAAAGTCCACATATCATCGTCAGAGGTCATTATTGCAAGATCTCCAGGTGTTTCAGTGTAAATTGAATAAACTTCTGTTGAATTTACTAAAACATTTACTTCACCGCCACGATAATCTTCAAAATAGTAATAGAATTCAATACTTAAATCTTTTGAGTTAGTAAATGTTTTTTCAATTGAAGATGTGTAATAAGTAGTACTGGCAGGGTTTGGTGCATTAAATAGTGCAGCATTTGATGTCGAATTTGCTCCAGACCATGTATTGCTAATCTCTACCTGAGCTCCTGCAGCAGGGTCGTTTGTTATAGTCCATTCAGAAAGGTTGTCTTCAAAGTCGTCACAGAATAATGCTGCAGAAGGAGCTGTTACAGTTCCATTACAAGTTACATTAATTGTCGAAGCACTTCCACCAGAAATTGCAATATTTTCCGAGTTGTAATCACCTGCTGTTAAACCTGTTTTTAGTCTTACATAAACAGTTTTTGATTGTCCGGTAATAATACCGCTTGCATATGGGTATGTAACTGAATTTGCAAATGTAGAACCATCAGTTGAAACTTCATAGTTTGTTGAACCTGTAACAGTAATATTTCCGCTTCCGACTAAACCATAACCATCTAATGAGAAAGTTTGGTTAGCTGATGGACCCGAGCCTTCTTCGTAAGTAAATCCTGTTAAAGAAGATGGTGAAACAACAAGTCTTGTAGAACCTTCAGCAAGCCAAATTGTAGCATTCATAATTAGTGTACTGTTATTTGCGTCCGACCAATTGTCAAATCTAGTTTCTCCATTAGTGTCGCCAGTTGCGTCACCAGTAGGAGAACTATCGCCTAAACCAACAACACGACCTGAGCCATAAGATGCATAAGAAACCATAGCTGTAGTTGTTGCGGGAATAGGAGTGCCTGTCATAAATACAACACCTTTTGCAGTAGCATTATTGGAAGTGTTTATTGTCATTGTAGCTCCCTGATTAAAGGAAATACTTGAAACATCACCATATGTATTATGTAAGATTGGGTCAGAAGCATCTGCAATTACATTTGTTGAGGTTGGTGATGCAGTATTATTATTGTCAAATTGAATTCCAAAAGGATCGCCACTCATAAGGTCGTTCCATACTTCTGTAGAATTCCAACCATCGCAGTTTCTGTCAGCTTCAGTATTTGCACCACATACTTCAACACTGTTATCCCCATGATCAGCAACCATAAACAAACCTCCACCTGCATTAACAAAGTTTAATAACGCAGTTTTTTCTGCTGCTGTAAACTGAACATTTGGTTCATTACAAATAAAAACATCGTAATTTGAAAGGTCTTGTGGGTTTCCACCATCACCATATGTAATATCTTGACATGGACCTAAAGATTCAATACTATATCCTAAAGAAAATAATTCGTAAGCCCATTCAGAGTTTCCTCCGTCCCAGTCTGATTCAGAAGTAGGAGTTGCAGGAGTTGGATTTTGTTGAGGATTAGATTCTGTGCCCGGAGTGTAACATACACCTGAGCTGTTCCAACTTACATCCCACGAATCAGCATCAACAACCCAGTCGGCACTACCTAGAGATTGTCCGCTAGTTCCGTCAAAAAGAATTTTTTTGGGAGTGACAGCAGCATTAATAGTTAATATTTGAGAGTCATAAGTTGAGCCATCCCAGTATCCGCCACCACCTGCAGAGTAACCACCATATTTATATTCAATCCCATTTACTGTAAAACGACTGGCATAGTAATAAGTGCCAGCAGGCAATGTAGAACCAATTTCAGCTATGTATTCATCATTGCTGATTCCGTTCTTATCACCGTTATATGTTGCTTCAATCCAATTTGTCCATGTCGATGGATCAGTGTCTGTTGTGTTATAGCCTATCCAAGCTGTGATTTCAGTGCCTTCACCTGCAGCATCTGTAACGCCTGGTTCGTAAACCCATGCGTAAACATCATATGATGTTCCTTCTGAAATAGTACTACTTGTTGGAGATTGTAGATTACACCAATCCGGATAGTTTGAATTAATTGTAAGTTCACCATTAACATTTGTAGTGCCATCCCAAACATCTCCATTATAGCCACCATAGCTAAAGTTTGTACCATCAATCGTGAATCTACTTGCATAATAATAAGTTCCTGCACTTGCTATTACTGTGCCAATATCTGCTTTAAATTCATCGTTGTTTCCAACATCAGCACCATTATATGATGCAGGAATCCAATTTGTCCAAGTCGAAGGGTCATCATTTGATGTGCTGTATCCAATCCAACATTCAACATTTGTTCCAGCAGCATTTGCATCAGCATCAGTTACTCCAGGTTCGTAAACTTGTGCAAAAACATCAAATGAATCTCCAGTTGATATTGTGCCGTTTGCAGGCCATTGTAGGTTGCACCAATCTGGGTAGTTGGTAACTGCACTTTCAATTATTGAAAAATCATCAATATACCAGCCATTTGCTCCTGTTGAACCATCAGAACCAAACCAGAAACGAACTTCGATATTATCCGAAGAGCTTATGGTGCTTAGACCAGATGTTGTTAGGTTAAAAAGATCAATTGTAACTTCTGTCCACTCACCAGAGGCAGGAAGATTTCCTGACCAGCCATCTTCATTATCTTGCAATCCATCAACATCTGAATCGTTTGGTGTAGTTCCTCCATAACCTGAATCTCCTTGGTTTATAGTTGTCCATGAACCTGAGTTAACTCTGATTTGAACAGTACCTCCGTCCCAGCCAGATTCAGCTTCTAAGTCCATCCAAAATGATAATATAGGAGCTGTTGTTCCTGCTAAATCAAAAATAGGAGAGGTTAAATATATATCCAGATTGTCAGAATAATTTGCATTAAAGTCTGTACCTGCAACAGTATTCCCTGAATGACCTGTTGAAGGGGCATCAGGACCTCCTGTAAGGCTGCCTATTTCCCAAATGCCTGTGACAGCCCAGCAATCATCATTATCAAAGTTTTGTGTGTATGGGATTGTTTTTGCAACACCACAATTGTTTGGTGTGAAGTTTTGCTCACTACCTGTAGTTGTTCCTTCTGAATTTGTAGCTTCAACAACATAATAATAAGTTGTATTTGTTGTTAAGCCAGTAAGGGATTTTGAAACACTTGTAGCTCCAGAACCACTTGAAAGAGTGTTTGGCGTAGCATTAACTGTTGTTCCATAAGGACCACCTAGGCTTGTCCCGTATTTAAAAACAATCGATGTAACATCTGCGCCATTGTCATCGATAGTCCCATTTAAGGTTGCTCCGGTTGCTGTAATAGAAGTTGCAATATTTGTTGTTGCACTTGGAGCTGATGGGCCGGCAGAATATGCAGTAACTGAAAAATCATCAATTATAAGGTGAGCACTTTGGTCATCATTTAATACTCTAATATTTACTTGAGCTGCTGACGAATTTACATCATAAGAATAAAAAGTATATGGGGGAGATGTCGTCCCACCGTAAGTATGAGTATCAACTGTTGTGAATACACCACCATTTTCAGAAACTTGTAGCTCAAATTCATCCGTTGCACTGCCTGAACGAGCATAGTAATAAAAGCTTACAGTTCCACATGTATTTAGATTTGGAGTTGTAATATGAGCTCCTACTTTATCATCATTAATTGCAACACAACTTGGAGCACTTCTGTCTGTTCCCAGACTGAAATTACCAGCTTGACTTGCAGTCCAAGTTCCACTAATAGCACAAGTAAAAGTTGATAGGTATGAACCATTGCTCTGATCATCAAAGTTCTCAGTCCAAGGTTGAGCAAAACTAACCACACTCACCACAAGTGCAGTAATTAATAAAATCCCATTTTTAATAAATTTCTGTATCATAATATTTTCGATTAAAGACAATAATTCCCTTCTCATCTCTTTAAAATTTTAGTTTTAAGAAGATAAACATCTGTGTAGCAAGTAACATCTGTGTAGTCTGATTTCCGATTAATATCGGTTTTTGACATCTATGTAGTTACACGTGCATCTGTGTAGCTTAACTTATTTTATTAAATAACCTTTAAAATAAAGGTTATACCTCAATTACAAATATAAATAATTGTTTGTTTGAAAAAGAGTTCTTAAAGATGTTGAAGCTTAGTCAAATAATTAAATTATAAAAATAGCCTTTCGGTTTATAGCAATCACAAAATTAAACAGCTTAAAGAAGAATAAATTTTATCCATTTTTATTAACATTTGTGGATATTCTTTAAAAAGCCTGTAAATTACAGGCTTTTTAAAGAATTGGAAGTGCTATTTTTTGTCAAATTTTAGCAAGAGGGTTTTATTATTATCCATAAATCGTATATGATAAAGCCCAGTATTTAAACTACTAAAATCAATTGTTTTAGTTTGCATTCCATTAAATAGCTCGATGTCTGAATTGTATACAATTCTTCCCATCATATCATAGACTTCTACATTTATTTTGTCGGTGTGCCAATTGACTATTTTAATATTAACTGTCCCAAATGTTGGGTTTGGATAGAGTTCAATTGATTCAATACTATTATTATAACAATTGCTTATGAGAATATCAGAATATTCGTATTTTCCATCAAAGTCAACTTGTTTTAATCTGTAGTATGTCGTCTTATCAAAACTTTTATCTGTAAAACTATATAAAAGCATTTTGCTAGAGTTGCCTGCACCTTCTATGATTGCAATAGACTCCCATTTTAATGCGTCAATAGATCTTTGAACTTCAAAATAATCATTATTGATTTCGCTTGCAGTTATCCATGATAAAATGTTTGAATTATTGTTACACCTTAATTCAAAACTTATAAGTTCAACAGGAAGAACATTGGTGTTGTTTTTAGCAATTGCAAAGTCTGACATTGATGAAATATGATCTCTGTATGCATAAACTACACCACCACCAATGGTTTGAGTTGAATTGTCATGATGTCCAGGTAGAGACCAATCTGTTGAAGAATTTGTTCTTTTAATTACGGTATGTTGTTCTGGTGCTGTACCTGCATTAGTTGCTCCAGAGAGACTTAAGCCTATGTTATAACTTATAAAACTCATCCCTGCATCGGGTTCTATTGTCCAAAAACCTGCATCAAGAATCGTTTCTACATTAACACCACCATGTGTGAGACCTAAACCACTAATGTCCAAATCACCTGCATCAATTGGATTGAAAGAAGCATTGAGATAGCTTAATCCAGTTGAACTATTAATATTAATATTTGCAAGTTCGTAGTTTGAGGAGTTTCCTACTGGTAAGTCATAGCTGCCTGATGAAGCAACAGCTCTACGAAGATTCCCATTTATATATGATGAAGTTGAATAATTACTTAGGTTGGAAGGACTTGTGTTCGAAACATAAACTCTATTAGTTCCTGTATTTATGAGTCCAGAAGTTAAGTTTAATTCATTTGCATCAATATTATCAGAAAGGTTAACATTGCCACTAGCTTTATTTATTACTAGAGTTCCAAAAGTTTCAATATCACCATTTGCATAAATATTTTGATCATTTATCCCATTTAATGCAACCGAAATGCTGCTTGCATCCATTGATGCATCTGAATTAACGGAATAGTTTCCTCCAATTTCAAGATTATTGCCATTTGCATCTGTTCGTGCTGCAAATTGAATTGTAAAGTCGTTTTTAACGACAATAGTTTGACTTCCTGTGCTTGGATATATTTCAAGTTCTCCTCCTTGAACAGTTAAATTATGCAATTCTGCAGAAATAGCAGACAAGCCATCGTCATCAGCTAAGACAATATCTCCAATTACATTTGTTCCTGTAAATGAAACGGTACCTGTTAGGTTGTAATTTGATGTTCCGTCTCCACCAAAATATAAGTCATCGTCTGTTTGTATTGTTCCGGAATTATCGGTAAAAGTGCCTGTCCCTGTAAAATTGAAATCTCCAAGTGATCCTAACTCAAGGTTTGTAAGCCCACCTGTAGTGGAGAGTGATAAGTCTGCATTTGTTTTATCTGCAGTAATTGATAGTGCTTTTATTGAATTTCCACTACTTCTTAAAATTTGAGAGGTAGAAGTTGATAAAATAATATCTAAGTTTGATTTACAATTGTTGTGCATTGTAGCACCATTTTGTAGTGTTAGGTTGCCATCGATTGTTAGGCTTGAGCCTGATGCACTACTATTTAATATACTATTGTCAACTGTTAAATCAGTAGCTATGTCAAGGTTGTCGGCAATAGTTTTAGTGCCTCCTGATGTTAGACTTAAACTGTTAAGCTCTATTGTCTCTAGAGTGGGGCCTTCAACATCAAACGTCTGAGAGCTTGAACCATTCATTGTTAAATCTGCGGCAGAAGTTAGAAATTTTGAAGCATCATCAATTACAATATTCCCACCAATTTGAAGATCAATTGTGTTAGTATTAAATTCAATTGTTCCAGTGTTCAATGTAAAATCACCCTTTACTATAAAAATCGCACCCATATTGTTTGTAACTGTATCAAAAATTTCAATTGTATTACATTCTGTTGTACAATCTGTATCATCTTCAAGCACTAGTTTGTGATTAGGAGAAGTTACTACAGGGATTTCTACATTAACACTAGCATCTGGAACTTTCAAGCTCCACCAGTTAGCACAATCACACCATTCAGATGATTTATATCCTGCCCATTTACCATCTGTTAAATCACCAGCTTCAATAGGGAAGGTTGCACCGTCTTGTTTGTAAAGAGGTGTTCCAGCATCGTAAGTAGTATTATCTGCATAATCATCCCAATTTGCAGGATTATTAATACGTCCAATCCAACCTGTTTTAGTTATGGGTGTAACATCACCATCATATTTAACTTTGCTGTTATTTGTTAATCCAGCTACATTTGTAGTGGCACATTCGCAACTAGGAAAGATAGTAGATCCTGCAGTGTCGTCGTATCCTTCAGTAGCTTCCCATCCTATTGCAGTCCAACCGTAAAGTACAGTTCCTGAGTATGTCGCATTATGTACTCCAGCAGGGTCTGACCATGTTCCTCCTTGCATTACCCAAATTTGGTCAGCAGAATTAAAATTGAACCCAGATCCACTACCTGAACTTGATGCTGTCCAGTTGGCATTGTCCAGCATGCCATCAAGATATACATTAACATTTGTTCCAAGTGCTGGAGTTCCAACGTTACCTATACATTCAAAAGTAATGATTTTTCCTGCAGAAATACTACTGTTTTGACGAGTAAAGCTTAGGAAACCTTCACTGTCGGCCCATAATCCGGAGGATATTCTTTCATATCCATTATCAGTAAAGTCAATGGTTGTTCCTGCAGATATATCAATAAAAGAAACAAATGAGAATTCATCACCAGTTGTTCCATTTGTATTAACAGCAACAATAGCCAAGTCTCCATATTCAAGGAAAGTAACATCATCAGGATTTAGTATTACCTCGGTTCCTGTAGACCATTGAGTACCATATCTGACAAAAATAGTAGCGTAATAAGTTAGTCCATTTGTAAGACTTGTAATTGTCACAGAAGAACTAGTGCCTTTGAAAACTACATATTCATCTGTAGTTATTTCTGACCCAGAACCAAATGTGCTGTTTGCTGTGTAAGAGCTTCCATCTCCACTTGGAGTAGCAGAAGTAGAACTTCCTTCTGTACAAATAATTAGGACTTCATCATAACAAGATGATGTTGGCGGATTCCATGATATTTCGCCTTGAGTATTGCCATTTACTTTATTAATGGAAGAGACTTCAAGTACTCCAAGATTTAGTATTGAAGTTGTCGGACAATTAGAATCGTCCAGCCAGTTTGTTCCGGTATAGGTGTATGCCTTTATTTTGTAATTTTCTCCTGCTGTTAACCCCGTAATTGTTACATTAGTTCCTGTGCCTTTATAAACGATATATGAGTATGGAGTTGTACTGCCGAATTCGGTGCCAGATGTAAATGTTGCATTGGCTGATATAGTTGAAGGGTTTGTTCCATCACTTATTGTATGAGGAGAATTTGTACTATTTCTAACTGCAATAATAACACCATCATAAGTTCCTGCTGGAGCAGTCCATTCAATAGTAGCTGAATTATTTGTAGTACAAATTACGTCAAGGTTAGTAACAGGAGACATTAAAACCTCTCCATTGCAAGTAACGGTATCGTTACTTAATCCATTAGTACTTATAACTATGTACTCATCATTATATTCTGCGATTGCTAAACTTGATATTAATCTAACATAAATTGTTGTCTCAGTAACTTCGCCATCTGTTTCTGTTAATGTTAAAGAGGTTCCAAATCCACTTCCACTAGTTTCAGATATCTCATAGTTTGTTGGAGCAGTTAGCGAAATGTCGTTACTCAAATTTTGTCCACTGACAGTATAGGTTTGTTCGACGCTTGGACCATTACCAACATAGTAACTAAATCCATTTAATGTATCTTCACTGATAGTGAAAACAGGAGTACAAAACATATCATGGTCACCTAAATATGTCCATGTATCTTGTGAAAAACCAATCCATTCAGAATCAGTTGTATTTGTTCCAGATGAACTAGTCCAATCGGTATTGCCGTCATAAATATTATCTTTTCTAACTATTGTATGGTCACTGCCATATGTAGAATATCCCGCGACTGGTATAGTTGACCCACTTGATGGATCTCCAAATAAATCAATAAGAACAGCACCTTTAAAAAGTCCAATTGCATCATTTCCTGAAAAAAAAGCGATCTTTCCACCTTGAGAAGCAGCATCATATGATATTGTTATATCTGCTTCTGCCAGAATTGTTGCATCAGCATCACTTGCAGCGATAATAAATACATCGTCATTCGCAATTGTGCCTGATAGTGGTTTGTTGTAACAAGAATTTGGATCAGAATCCCAACCTGCACCATTATATGATTGTTTCAGTATGTACTGAGATAAGTCAATTGAAGCACCAGTTCCATTGTAAATTTCAATATATTTATTGTTTGAAGATCCTTCTCCGTATTCAGATATTATCAAATCAGTAGCACAAGCGCCTACCACAGAAACATTCCCATCACATTCAACAGTTTGGTTTGTTGCTCCAGTACTACTGGCGGTAATGTTTTCATTATCATAAGTTGCAGCTGAGAGTCCAGTTTTTAGTCTGACATAAATTATTGTTGAATTAACAGATCCTCCAGCTTGAGTTAATGTAATTGGATTTGTTGCAGAAAATGCTCCTCCAGTTCCTGTAGATATTTCATAATTGACAGGAGGTGATAAGCTGATGTCATTCGTTAAGTTAGAGCCTTCAACTGTGAATGATTGTTCAGCACTTGGGCCACTTCCTTCATTATATGTAAAACCTGATAAGTTTGATTCAGAAAGAGTAATTGTTGCTGCTGAACTAGTCGTTGTAACTTCGATTTCGTTTGAGTTCGAACTTTCACTTCCGCAACTATTGTATGCTCTAACTACATAATTGTAAGTTTCATCAGCGGTTAAACCCGTAACAATGTAGTTTGTAACATTACCAACATCTTCATTTTGTAAAATGTAGGTAGTGCCAGAACCATTTTTCTTAAACGAAATGTCGTCAATGTATGCTTTTCCTGTACTATATGTTCGAAGTTCAAGGTGTAATGTGTTTGATCCAGCAGAAGGTGTAATTGTGTAAGTTACTTTTGTCCATGTTTCAGTAGCACTTAAATATGTTGATGATTCAAGATTATCACCAGTATAGCTTCCTGCTGTAAACTGTGACCATAGTCTTAATTTTTCAAGGTCTGAAGAGCTTTCATATCTATACCAAAAACTTAGTTCATAAGTTGATGTACCATCCGCAGTAAAAGTTATGTCTTGAGCTAAATCTCTTGTATCAGTAGCAAAGCATTTTACCATTTCTGATCCTGAATGAGGTGTTACACTGCCATCAGAACTTACCACAGTATAGTTAGTCTCAAATTTTGACCAATTGCTGCCATCTCCTGTTTCAAAACCTCCGTTAAGTACGAGTTCGGGGCTGCTAGAAGATTGATAAACATCTAATTCGTAACCTGTAGCTCCTGATACTGAATTCCAATTAGCTGTAAAGCTTGTCCCTGCTATGGTAGTTCCAGTAGTTGCAACTGGTGCGCTAATTGATGGGCATGTGACACTGCCATCACATTCAAGCGTTTTATCTGTTGCTCCTGTACTACTTGCCGTAATATCTTCATCGTTATAATTTGCTACAGATAATCCAGATTTTAATCTTACATAAATTGTAGTTGTACTTACAGAACCACCGGATTGTGTAAGAGTAATTGGGTTAGTAGCAGAAAATGCTCCTCCAGTACCTGTGGAAATTTCGTAATTTGAAGGAGGGGCAATACTAATGTTATTTGTTAAATTAGAACCTTCAATTGTGAAAGATTGTTCTGCGCTTGGACCAGAACCTTCGATATATGTGAAGCCGGTTAAGTTTGTTTCTGATAATGTTATTGTAGGAGTCGAGCTAGATGTCCCAAAAATTTCAATATGATCTATTGCTATATCTTCATCACCAGAGTTAAGGTTAAAAATAATCTTAATGTCTAAGTCTGCTCCTGTTTCAGGAATATTTGCAGAATGTTGTGTGAATGTTGATGTTATTGCTGTGCCATCTCCTGTACCATCAAAATCTGTATCAATTTTTGGTTCAGTATTAGTCCCACCTGAGCTTTCAACCCATAGCAAGTTAGAAAATGTTGTCGAGTTGTCAATATCGTATAGGATATGTAAATAATCAGATGCATCCCAATCTTGGTTTGTTCCATCATCATCTTCTGCTAAATATATTTTGAACACCAAATCAGTATAACCAGTAATATCAATATTATCTATTGTTAAATTTACTGGTAGGGTAGCACCTTCGGCGTCAATGTCTTCTGCTGCAAAATATGCTGATCCAATATAACTTGTGACAGAAAAAGCAGATCCAAAAGTTAATGTACTACTATTTCCAAAAAAATCGGTTCCATTATCTGAAAATTCAGAAATACTTGTACTGTATCCAGTTATATCTTCAAAGTTTTCGGTATAAAACTGTCCCTGGGCATTACCAGATACTAAAACCAAAAGAACAGAGATTATAAGTGCGATTAAAATCTTTTTCATAATAAAAAAATATTTTTATTTAAAATTCCTTTCCTCAAAACTCAATAAATGAGGCTATTAACCTCAATATACAAATATATGCAATTAACTACATTATATGATGTTTAATGTTAAGTAATTGTAATGTTTTTATACACATTGATGTGATTTAGCTAATAAAATAACGTAAAAGGCTGTTATACAGTTGTTTTTTTAGATAAATTATTTTTCAACAACTGTTGAAAAGTTTTGTTTTAATAAATAGTGTTAGAGTTTCATCAAAATGATTGATTTGATTACTTTTGCGTAAACAATAAAAAATAAAATCTGATGCAGTCACCAATTAAATTTTTCGCAGGATCAGCCAGTAAATATCTGGCTGAAAAAATAGTAAAAGGTTATAATAAACGTCAAGCAGAAATGCATTTGGCAGCAGGTAATAGTCAGGATACTCTTCAGCAGTATGAACTAGGAAAAAGCAGTTTTACACGCTTTAGTGATGGAGAATTTATTTGCAGTTTGGATGAAACTGTTCGTGGGTGTACAGTATTCTTAATTCAGAGTACATTTCCTCCAGTAGACAATCTTTTCGAATTAATGCTTATGATTGATGCTGCTAAAAGAGCATCAGCATATAAAGTTGTGGCTGTGATTCCTTATTTTGGTTTTGCTCGTCAAGATAGAAAAGATAAACCTCGTGTTGCTATTGGAGCAAAACTTATTGCAGATCTTTTAACTGCTTCAAAAGTAGACAGAGTTATGACCATGGATCTTCATGCTGATCAAATTCAAGGATTCTTTAATGTTCCTGTTGATCACTTATATGCGTCGTCATTATTTGTACCTTATTTAAAAAATCTTGATCTTGAAGACATGGTTATTGCTTCTCCTGATATGGGTGGTTCAAAAAGAGCAAAAGCATATTCTCATTTTTTAGGTTGTGATATGGCTATTGCTCATAAGTCTCGTTCAAAAGCAAATGTTGTTGGAGAAATGCTTATTATTGGGGATGTAAAAGATAAAAATGTTATTATAATGGATGATATGGTAGATACAGCTGGAACCGTTGCAATGGCATCTGATATTATGATGGATAAAGGTGCAAAAAGTGTTCGCGTTGTTGCTAGTCATCCAGTTCTTTCAGGTCCTGCGTATGATAGATTAAATAAATCGTCGATTGTTGAATTTATTACAACAAACTCAATTCCAATTAAAGAAGATCAAACAGATAAAATTAAAATCCTTTCGATTGGAGATATGTTTGGAGATATTATTAATAAAGTGTATAACTTCCAAAGTATTAGCGGAAGCTTTATAATATAAAAATATTTTGTAATTGCGGGGCTTCGGCTGCGCTCAGCCGCCTTACATTTGCTCAAATATTTTCATTTGAACAGGTAGGCGGTTGAGAGTAATAGAAGCCCCGTTTTTTATTTGTCAGTTAAATTTTTCTTATAATTAATATAATGACTATCATTCTTGCATTTTGATAATTCATGCAAGGTTTTGTGGTTTGATTCGATTAATGCAATTTTTTTAGATTTACTCCAACCTTGAACTTGCTTTTCTCTGTAAAATGCTAAAGCTACATGATCAAATTCTTCTGAGTAAATAAGCTTTACAGGGAGTCTATTTGCTGTATGATTTGCACCTTCACCAGTATTGTGTTGTTTTATTCTTCTTTCGAGATTTATTGTACTTCCTGTATAATAAGAACCATCAGAACATTCTAATATGTACATATATCCTTTCATGTTACATCAAAATTTTCCACTCTTTGGCTTTGCTTAGTTACCTTACATTTGCTAAGTTATTTCAAATTTGCAATGCTAGGAGGCTGAGCGTAGTCGAAGCCCCGTTTTTTTAATCCAATTCCAATTTCTTCATAATCTTTTGTATATTTGCTTTTAGATTTACTACATCTTTGTGAATTACAGCTTCTGGATTTAATGATTCAGGCATTTCAGGGCTAATATAATTTACAAACTTCCAAATTTCTTTAATGTCAGCTGCATCAATAGAGTAGGGGGTATATTCATCGTTAAGTGAATAAACTCCTAGTTTTTTATGTTTTTTTAGTTTGTTTTCAACGCATTTAAAAACAATACCATCATCTAAGGTTAGAATAATACAAGCATCTCCATCTTTTAGAGAGAACCAATTTTGAATAAACTCTCCTGTTACGTATGATTTATCTGGAATAGGTAACATAGAATCTCCATTTATTTGGAATGTCCTGTATTTTTTGTTTTTTGATAAAAAAGGTAGCTGAAAAGTCGGTAAAACTTTGATGAATTCTGGATCGGCAAAGCCTCTTGTGTAACCAGCTTTAGCCTTTATATTAACTAATTCAATGTTCTCTTCGTTTTGATTGTCTACGGTGCAAGATAATACACGAATTTGTGAGCCTTTTGTAAATACATCATTCCCCGCTTCAATTAGTTTTAATTGGCTTTCTCTTAAATCAGATAAATCAGTTTTTAGAAGTACATCAATACTTACAGTGTAGTAATCACTTAAGCGAACTAATACTTCAAGCGAAGGATAACTGACTCCATTTTCATAGCCACTATAAGTTGGGCGAGGAACAGATATCGAAGAAGCGACATCTTCTTGGGTCTTTTTTTTGAATTTTCTTAGGGTTTTTAGGTTTGAGGCTAAATACATAATGTCTTTATTTACAAATATAAGAAATGGTTTTAATATAATCAAGTAACTGATTGAAAAATAAGCATTTATTTTGGAAGGAGGATGGCAGAGGACTGAGGTTAGACCTGTAGAGGCAGGTAAAAAAAAAAACACCTGCAAAGCAAATGTTTTTTTATTGTATGTTTTTTATATTTAGCCTCTGTCTTACTTAACAGTCAAGTTGATTTCCTGCATTTTTTCTGGAACTTCAATTTCGTGAGTATTTCCTTCAAAGTCGATTCTTTGTAGTCCGGTTATGTTTATCACAATATCGTCTTCTGCTTGTGCATTTTCTTGTAAAGATGAAATGTCTATCTGGTTGCTTGAATATTCAATTTCAGATTCTATGCTGTTTATTTTTTCCTCACCTCTCATTTGAACAGCTTTATATTCTGTAATGATATATTCTGAGTCTTCAGGGAAAAGTTCAGCAAATTTATCATCAGCAACAACTTCGATAATAACAGTAGTTTCATTTTCAATATCATAATCTTGAATCTCAAAAGTTTCTGCATTAAAGAATCTAATTTGAGGCTCTGGTAGTTTGTCAGCAACTTTAAATTCTTTCGTGCCACCTTCTTCTTCAAAGCTTACAATCATACTAACGTTGTTTTTAACTTCATATGGCACAAGACCAACACCTTCAGTTAGTATATATGCATCCCCTGCATCATTGTCAATGTAAACAAGGGCTTCTTGTATGTCAATCCCTTCTACGTCAACTGTAACGATGTTTTTACACTGTGGCATTAGTTTGCCATATTCATCAAGAACAGCTGATTTAACAGAGATTTTATCACTCTCAACACCTTCTTTGTTGATTTCTCTTTCTTGATTACTGCAAGAGATAAAGCTAAAGATTACTGCTGCAATTGCAATAATGCGTAATGAGTTTTTTTTATTCATAGCCATTTAGTTTAATTTTGTTTAGGATTGTTTGTTGCAAATATATAAGTTTTTGTAAAAAACATACAATTATTTGAAAACTTTTTGGTTTTGTAGGAGAAAAATGTTTGCTTGTCAATATGTTGGCAAAAATTGGTTCGCAATTATTCACCTGATTTTTATCAATCTAGAAATCTAAAAATATCATTTTTATTTAAATTAAATTTACTTAAATTTGCTAGCATCAAGTTGCCAAAGTTTTACTAAATAAATATATATAAAATGAAAAATACAGCGTTTACAAATTTTCACATTGAAATGGGTGCCAGAATGGCTGAATTCGCTGGCTATAACATGCCTATAGAATTTACCGGGATTAATGATGAGCATGAAGCATGCCGTGAGAAAATTGGTCTTTTTGATGTTTCTCATATGGGTGAGTTTTGGGTAAAAGGGCCTAAAGCTTTTGAGTTTATTCAAAAAGTTACATCAAACAATGTTGCTGATCTTTTTGATGGAAAAGTACAGTATTCTTGTTTCCCAAATAATGATGGTGGAATTGTTGATGATCTTTTAGTTTATCGTTTTGATGAGAATAATTATTTGTTGGTTGTAAATGCTGCAAATATTGATAAAGATTGGGCATGGTGTGAGAAACATGCAAAAGAGATGGGAATGGAAATTGGTGTTGAGTTGCAAAATGCATCTGAAGGTATTTGCCAGCTTGCAGTTCAAGGGCCTTATGCTCTCAAAGCTATGCAAAAACTTACTTCTGAGAATGTAATCGATATGGAATACTATACTTGCAAGCAAATTGAATTTGCAGGGATTAAGGAAGTGATTTTCTCAACGACAGGTTATACTGGAGCTGGTGGTTGCGAAATATATGCTTACAATGCTGATGCAGAAAAGTTGTATAAAGCTGTTGTTGAAGCAGGTGAGGAGTTTGGGCTTAAGTCTGTAGGTTTGGGTGCTCGTGATACTCTAAGACTTGAAATGGGATTCTGTCTTTATGGTAATGATATTACTGATACAACTTCTCCTATAGAGGCTGGTTTAGGCTGGATTACAAAATTTGTTGATGGAAACGACTTTATCAATCGTGAATTTCATGAGCAATTAAAAGCAGATAAACCTAGTAAAAGACTTAAAGGTTTTGAAATGATTGATAGGGGCATACCACGTCAACATTATAAAATATATGATGCTGAAGATAATGAGATTGGTGAAGTTACTTCTGGAACAATGTCTCCAATGATGAAAAAAGGAATTGGAATGGCATATCTTAAAACCGGTTTTGGGAAAGTTGATACTGAAATATATATAGGTGTTAGAAATAAAAAGCTAAAAGCAAAGGTTGTTAAAATGCCTATTTATAAAGGGCAAAAACCAGCAGTAAAATAATTTTTAATAGATAAGCTCTTCATAAATTGGAGAGCTTATTTTAATTTATAGATAAAATGAAAATTATTTGTATTGGGAATAACTATAAAGAACATGTTGAAGAATTGAATCTCGAAATTCCTCAAAAACCATTGTTTTTTTTAAAACCAGAGTCGGCAGTTTTAAGAAATGATGTTTTCTTTTTGCCTGATTTTTCAAATGATGTACATTATGAAGTTGAATTGGTCATTCGTATCTGTCGTTTAGGACGACATATTCAGGCTAAGTTTGCAGACAGATATTTTGATTCTATTGGCTTAGGTTTGGACTTAACAGCTAGAGATATCCAGTTGGACTGTATGAAAAAGGGCTTGCCTTGGGAAGAAGCAAAATCTTTTGATGGCTCAGCAGTGATGTCAAGTTTTACAAAATTATCAGAATTTAATGATGTAAATGATTTGAGTTTTTCAATAACTAAAAATGATCAAATTGTTCAGAAATCAAATTCATCTGATATGATTTTTAATTTTTGCAAAATCATTGAACATGTTTCGAGATTTATGACTTTAAAAATTGGAGATGTAATTTTTACTGGAACACCTTCAGGTGTTGGTGCTATGAAGTCTGGGGACTCTTATGTTGGATATCTTGAAGATAAGGAGATGTTAAGGGTTAAAATTAAATAAAAATTATACAAAAAATACCCAGTCAGCTTTATAATACGATAGAAAATTATTACTTTTGAAGACTTACTTATTTTATAACAAATTTATTCAAAATTTAAAATGGATTTAATCAATAAAATCAAAGAAAATGCAAGGAAACACGATATGAGAATCGTACTTCCTGAAGGAACAGAATTAAGAACATTAAAGGCTGCAGATCAGATTGTCTCTGAAGGACTTGCTAAGATTATTCTTGTTGGAAACCCTGAAGTTATTAATAATCTTGCAAAAGAAAATGATTTGTCAAATATTGGGCAAACTAAAATTGTTGATCCTGTTAATCATGAGAAAAAGGAAGAGTATATCGACCTGTTAGTTGAGCTTCGTAAATCAAAGGGATTAAGCAGAGAAGATGCTTCTACTCTTGTTGAAAATCCATTGTATTTAGCTGTTTTAATGATTAAGGCCGGTGATGCAGATGGAGAAGTTGCAGGAGCAGATAATGCAACTGGTGATGTATTGCGTCCAGCATTTCAAATTGTAAAGACTCTTCCAGGGATATCAGTAGTTTCTGGTGCATTTATTATGATTCTTAAAGATAAAGAATTTGGTGAAGATGGCTTGATGGTATTTGCTGATTGTGCTGTACATCCAAACCCAACTGCTAGTGAACTTGCAGAGATTGCTGTTGCAACAGGACATACAACAAGAGCTATTGCAGGATTTGAACCTAAAATTGCAATGTTAAGCTTTTCGACAAAGGGAAGTGCAAAACACGAAATGGTTGACAAAGTTGCTACTGCAACAAAAATGGCACAAGAAATGGCTCCGGATATGATGATTGATGGTGAATTACAGAGTGATGCTGCAATTATTCCTGCTATTGGAAACAAAAAAGCTCCGGAAAGTAAAATTGCAGGACAGGCTAATGTTCTTGTTTTCCCAACTTTAGAAACAGGGAATATTGCATATAAACTTGTTCAGCGTATGGCGCATGCAGAAGCTATTGGACCAGTATTACAAGGTATGGCAGCTCCAATAAATGATCTCTCAAGGGGTTGTTCTGTTAGTGATATTGTAAATCTAGTTGCTATAACTGCTAATCAAGCAGTATCAATGAAAAAATAAACCAATTGTTAAATCAAAATAATAAATAAAAAATGAATGTATTAGTCCTGAATTGTGGCAGTTCATCAATTAAGTATCAATTGCTTGATATGAGTGATAAACCTGAAGTAAAAGCTATAGGTCTAGTTGAAAGAATCGGTCTTGAAAAAGGTAATTTAAAACACAAAAATGATAGAGGTCAAAAGTTTGACTTAGAGACTCCGGTTCCAGATCATACTGTAGGAATCAAGCTTGTACTTGATGCTTTAATTGACAAAGATCACGGTGTTATCGAATCATTAGATGAAATAAAAGCGGTAGGTCATCGTGTTGCTCATGGAGGAGAGTACTTTACAAAGAGTGTACTACTTAATGACGATGCAATCAGTAAAATTGAAGCATGTTGCGATTTAGCACCTCTTCATAACCCTGCACACTTACGCGGAATGAGAGCTATTTCTGATGTTCTTCCAGAGGTGCCTCAAACAGCAGTTTTTGATACTTCTTTCCATCAATCAATGCCTGCAAGTTCATATATGTATCCAATTCCTTATAAAATGTATGAAGACTATAAAATTCGTCGTTATGGTTTCCATGGTACAAGTCATAAGTTTGTTGCAGAGAAAGCTTGTGATATTTTAGGTTGGAATATAGAAGATAAAAAAATTATAACATGCCACCTTGGAAACGGGGCTTCAATTACAGCTATTGAAAATGGAAAATCTGTTGATACTTCAATGGGATTTACTCCAGTAGAAGGTGTGATGATGGGTACTCGTACGGGAGACCTTGACCTAGGAGCATTATTGTTTATCATGGAAAAAGAAAATATGAGTGTTAGTGATGCTAATGCTTTTATTAATAAAAAATGTGGTACTGCTGGTGTTTCTGCAAATTCATCAGATATGAGAGACCTCGAAGCTTCTGAAGAAAAAGGTGATGCTAAAGCAAAACTTACTCTCGATATGTATGCTCATAGAGTGAAAAAATATATTGGAGCTTATGCAGCAATTATGAATGGTGTTGATTTGATTATTATGACTGGTGGTATTGGTGAAAATTCATGTGATACTCGTAAAAGAGTTTTAGGCTCAATGTCATATCTTGGTGTTGACTTTGATGTTGAGAAAAATAAAGGATTAAGAGGTAAAGATGAGATATTAAGTACTCCTGATTCAAAAGTTAAAGTTATGACAATTACAACAAACGAAGAGCTTGTAATTGCTTTAGATACTGTTAAAATTGTTTTTGACAAATAATTTTTTTATTTTTTTTTGAATGGCCACTAGAGTATTTCTAGTGGCCATTTTTTTTGTTGAATTGTTGTTCAATAATTAATTAACTCAGTGATTTTTTTTGGATAAATGAATATTCATTTTTAAGTTTAAATAAATAAAGTCCTATGACGTCATTTTTTTTTAAATAACGAGTTTTAGATAAAAAAATGAGGGTTGTTTTTTGGAAAAGTGAATATATATATTTATATTGTACAGCAAAATCATTGATAGAGCTTTTTTTTTATTCAATTTTTTCTGATAATGAGGTCAAATAATTTTATGATTAGTTTGTTCACTTATTTTTCTAAAGAAAAACAATGTAATTCGTTTGAATTTGATTACATCATGGACATTTCATTTTCAATACAAGTGCTAAATGCATATTATTTTATACTAATTTAAACCCATTTTTTTTATGATTACAAATCGCCCGAACAAATTTGTAGATACAGTTTATGAATGCTGTGATACTGGAGTAAGACAAGATGTTTTTCACATCAAATACGAAGACTATAAGTTAAATGGTAGAGATATTACCATAAATGGTGATAAGGTAGTAAATTTTGGCTCGTGTAGCTATTTAGGTTTGGAACTTGATAAAAGACTTGTTGAAGGGGCTATTGATGCAACAAGAAGATATGGAGTTCATTACTCATCCTCCAGAGCATATTCTGCCTGTCCATTATATGAAGAAGCAGAATCTTTGTTAAGTAAGATTTTTGATAATAATCCAACAGTTTTAGGGGGATCTACAACATTAACACATATTGGTGTGTTGCCAATTTTGCTTCAAGAAAATGACTTGATAATTCTTGATCAAAAAGTACATGGGAGTGTGCAAATGTCTTGTCAGTTATTAAAAGCACGGGGAACAAAAGTAGAAATGATTCGACATAACAATTTACAAATGCTTGAAGAAAAAATACTTGAAAATCCTAATAAATATGATCAAATTTGGTATATGGCAGATGGTATATACTCAATGTTTGGCGATGTTTCACCAATTGAAGATTTGATATATTTGTTAGATAAATACGAAAATTTCTTTTTGTATATTGATGATGCTCATGGTATGAGTTGGGCTGGCAAAAATGGCTCTGGTTATGTGATGGGAGATAGGCCTTTACATCCTAAAATTGTATTAACTACATCATTAGGTAAAGGTTTTGGTGTTGGAGGTGGAGTATTTGTGATGAATAACGAAGAGATGAAACGTAAGATATTTACTTGTGGAACATCTTATACGTTCTCTGGTCCTGTTCAACCACCTTTACTTGGTGCAATTATTGAATCTGCAAAAATTCATTTAAGCGATGAGATTTATTTGTTGCAAAACAAATTAAAAGAGAAAATTGAATATACTCGTAAATTAGGTAATGAGCTGATGTTACCAGAAGTAAATCCATCATTATCCCCAATATTTTATTATGCCTTAGGACATCCAAGAGTTGGTTATAATATGATTAAAAGACTTTTAAAAGAAGGATTATATACAAATATTGGAATTTTTCCAACAGTACCAGTAAATTGTACTGGTTTAAGAATCCCAGTTTCTTTAAGCCAATCTAATGAAGATATTAAAAATGTTTTAGAGGGTTTTGCTTATCATTTTCCAAGAATATTAAAAGAAGAAAAGATTAGTATAGATCAAATAGGCAGAAGTTTTAAAAGTGACTTCTCAAATACAAAGAAAAAATATTTTAGCAAAGAATTAGTTGTCGAGAATGATTCTGAATTCAATGTGAGTCATGAGACAACAATAAATAATATAGATAAAAAAGAGTGGGATGAGTTATTAGGTGATAATGGAAGTTTTGATTGGGAAGGTTGTAAATTTATTGAGGAAGCATTTTCAGGTAATCCTGACGAGGAAAGTAATTGGGACATGCATTATGTTGTAATAAAGGATAGTAAAAATAAACCTATTTTAGCTACTTTATTTTCAGTTTCAATAAGTAAAGATGATATGGTATCTCCTGAAGCTGTTTCAATGATTGTAGAGGAAAAACGGAAAACCGAAAAATATTATTTGTCTTCTAAAGTTGTATCAATGGGATCATTGATAACAGAAGGAAATCACCTCTATTTAGATCGAACAAATATAAAATGGAAAGATGCAATTTTAGAGCTTATCGAAATTATGTCGAATGTAAAGCAAAAAACAGGTGCGTCAGGAATCCAACTTAGAGATTTTGATACAGATGACATAGAATTAAAAGAATTGTTTTTACAAGAAGGGTTTATAAGATTTGATTTGCCAGATTCTCATACAGTAGTCAATGGGAATTGGGAAAATCCCGAAAAATATGTAGAAAGCTTATCTAAAAAATCAAGATATCATGTTAGAAAAAACATGGTTAAAAATGAAGACGCTTTTGATGTTGAGATTGAAAGTCTTTCCCAAAGCAATGATGTTGAAGAAATGTACAATTTGTATTTAAACATAAAGAGGAAGAGTTTTAAAATTAATACTTATGATTTACCTAAAAAAATGTTTGAAAAAGCATTTGCGCATAATAATTGGGAAGTAATTAAACTAAAACTACATGATAAAAACGAAATTTGTTGTTTTGTTTTGTGCTATAAATCAAAAATCATGAATTATTGTCCCATAGTTATAGGTATGAATTATGATATCAATGAGTCATATGGGTGCTATCGTCAAGCTTTATATCAAATAATGAAACGTGCAATAGAATTTAAATGCCCAAATGTATATTTTGGTTTTGATGCAAGTATAGAAAAGCAAAAACTAGGTGCTAATGTATTGAAAAAATCGGTATATTTACAAGCAGATGACAACTATAGCTTGGAGTCTATATCAATTTTAACGCAGAAAAATTAGACTTATGAATGATACCTTCGAAAATGATTATGTTTTATTAGAGAAAAGAGATAATATCATGCAGGTAAAGTATAAGCCTGAATCATTTATTTCAATTGATGCTGCTAAAAAAGTAGTTGAAGATAGATTGGGCTTTGCTAATGGACAACCTATGTATGTAGTTGCAGAAGTTTCTAATATTAAAAACAGTACAAAGGATGCGAGGGAATACTTATCTGATAAAGATGGTGGTTTACAAGGTATCATTGCAGGGGCATTTATATCTAATAAAGTATATACATATTTTATCCTCAATCTTTTTTTTAAAATTGTAAAACCTACAGTTCCAACTAAGTTTTTTACTGATAGGGATAAAGCAATGGAATGGATTGAAGAAATGAAAAGTGTTAATTAAAATCAATTTTTAACAATAATCTACCATGAAAGATTGTGTATTAGATGATCTAACAATAGAAAATATATCAACGGAATTAGAGGTTTTGACAGAATCTTTAATTAATGGTGTTTGTTCTCATAGAGTGAAATTTTCTTCTGATAACCCAAATGTTTTGGAACTTCAAAGAGGTCTTAATCAAGTTCTGGAGTTGCTCGAATTAAAATATCAGGATCCATTGGAAGGAGATACCAAAGTTTTAAATAAATTTATTGAAGTATTTGGAGCTTTTGCCACTCGAGACTTTACAAAAACATTAACAATTTCTGATGAAGGTACAGTTTTAGATGCAATTGCTGCTGGTATTAATATGTTGGGGCAAGAGTTGGAAGATTCGACAGTCTCAAAAAATGAATTAGAAGTAGAAAGAAATAGACTAAATGAATCTCAAGAAATTGCTAAAATTGCTGATTGGGAGTTGTACATCAATGAAGGTAAAATGATTTATTCAAAAACCTTTCAAAGTATTTTAGAATTAGAAAGTACCACTTTTAAAGAGATTTTTAAAGAATATACTAGTAAAATTGTTGGGTTATCTAATAAAACAATCAAATCATTTTTAGTAAAAATTAAAAATGAAAAATATATTGAATTTGAGAACATAATAAAATCACGTAATGAGTCAGTTAAATATTTATTAAATATAATTACTCATATTTATGACGATGATTTTCAGCATATTGGATATAAAGGTATAGTTCAAGATATAACTACATTGAAGGAATATCAAAATAAACTGAAGTATCAAAGAGAAGTTGAAAAACTTATTGCAGATATATCTTCTAGGTTTGTTAAAAATACAAAAGATTTTGCAACTGTTGTTACACAGTCATTAAAACAGTGTACAGAGTTTTTTAATGTGGATAGAACATATTTTTTATTATTTTCCGATGAAGACTTTGTTGATTGTGAAATATTTGAATACAATAATGATAATGTAAATTACAATACAAAATCAGTTATTGATCATTTTCCGGATTTTTTTGAAACTTATGTTCACTTAGCTAAAAAGGGAAGATATAATAAAGTCTTTAGCTCTTCAGATGAAATGGATATTGCAAATCATGGTGCAGATAATTTTAAATTGAAATCTTTTGTCTGTATTCCTGTTTCAAATGCTAAAATGAAGTATGGCGTATTTGGGATGGACTGTATTGTTAACAAGCGTGAATGGACTAGTGAAGAGCTAAATGAATTGGAGATTATTACCAATATTATTTCAGATGCAATATATCGTAATGCTTTTGAGAAAGAGTTGATTATAGCACGAAAAAAAGCAGAAGAAAGTGATGCTTTAAAATCTGCTTTCTTGGCAAATATTAGTCATGAAATAAGGACTCCTATGAACGGAATTCTTGGTTTTGCAGAATTGCTTAAAACACCAAACTTATCTGGGGAAAAACAGAATGAATTTATTGATATAATTGGTAAAAGTGGACAAAGAATGCTAAATACTATTGGGGACATTATTAGTATGTCTCGAATTGATACTAATCAAGAAAGAGTTGTCCCTGTTGAAGTAGATATTGTAGAAATGGTTCGCTTTACATATAATTTGTTTAAATGTGAAGCAGAAAAAGTAAATTTAAATCTCAATTATATTGTTCCTGAATATTCAGATAAAATTGTTATAATTACGGATAAAGAGAAAGTATATGCAATTTTAAGTAATTTGGTAAAAAATGCATTAAAATTTACACATGAAGGTAGTATAGAATTTGGATTTTTTCTAGACTCTTCTGGAGTTACTTTTTTTGTTAGAGATACAGGTATAGGGATTAGTAAAGAAAAGCAAGATGTTATATTTGAACGTTTTGTGCAAGCAGACTTGAAAATAAATAGAGGGCATGAGGGGTCTGGTTTGGGCTTAGCTATCTCGAAGGCTTATATTTCTATGTTAAATGGGAAATTGTGGTGTGAGTCAGAAAAAGGGATTGGGTCTACTTTCTTTTTCTCTCTTTGCTCTGAGTGGAGGCAAATTGAAAAAAATGATACTTCTTTTGAAACTTTTATCCCTACAAAGAGTTTAGTTTCAACAATTTTGATTGTAGAAGATAATTCAATTTCCAGATCTTATCTTAAAGAAGTATTATTAGAATATTGTAGTAATATTTTGTGTGCTGTTAATGGTAAGCAGGCTGTAGAAATATGTAATGAGAATTTGGATATTAGTTTGGTCTTAATAGATATAAAAATGGCTGAAATGGATGGTTATAGTGCTGCTAAAATAATTAAAGAATCAAGACCCAAATTACCAATATTTGCCCAAACTGCTTATAGTCTTGATAGTGAAATTAAGAAGTTTAGCAGTGTGTTTGATGAATATTTAACTAAGCCAATAGAACGCTCTAAATTGCTGAAATTAATATTTTTATATTTGGATAATGATTAAGGTATGCATAAAAAATACTAGCCTGAAAATTACTCTCAGGCTAGTTTTTTTATGTCTGTTATTTTAAATACTATTCGAGTTTATGGTTTATCAAATTTAATAATTCATTTTAATTTTTTCGATAGTTTCAAAATACTCGTCGCAATAGTGAAATTCTACTTCTTCTCCATCCAAAACTTCTGTAGAGTAACTGTATAAAAAGGATTGTGCATTTTGTTCGTAATTTTCAATGTCTTCATAATCTTCTGCAGCAACTACTCTAAAAAGGTAAATGTCACCATCTTTATCTAGTTGAATGCTAGATTCTTCCCCTTCAGTTATTCCAAGCAACTCAAGGTACTCTCCCGTTGCTTCTGCTTCGTCTTCTGTGATGTTTGCAGTGTAGTACAATTCTACATTTCCAAATGTTAGCTGTGTCCCATAGTTGGTACAACTGTTAAATCCTATTGCAAGAGCAATAATCCCAATAATAATAAATTGTTTTTTCATGTTAATTAGATTTTAGTTTATAAGATTTATTTAGTTTTTGTAAATGTATGCAATGTTGTCAACGCTTGTGTTTTTCCAAATTTGAACTTCAAGCATGTTATATTCACAAGTCTCATCAAAATACTCTTGTCCAAATTCGTCAATTTTTTCATAATTTCATGGTTAAGTACCAACAAATTTAATCAGAAATTTTGAATAATATAATGACGGATGTAAAATATCAATAAAAAAACAGCTTGTAATTACTACAAGCTGTTAATACAATATTTGGAAAATTATTTTACTGCTTAATAAATTTCAATGTTTTTGCCCCAATTTCTGATGTTATATTTACAAAATAAACTCCTGCATTAATATGGCGAATGTCAAAAGAGTTTGTATTATCAGTAGTTAAATAGTCGATTGTTTTACCTGAAATATCAGTTATGGAAATAGTGTGATTTTTAAAATTATCTAATCCAAAAATTCTAAAACTTCCGTTACAAGGGTTTGGAGCGATACTAATAAGGTCAAAAATTGTATTGGTAATATTTGATGTACATTCTTCAGGAATTAGATTTACTTCGACAAAAGGAGATTTACATTCACTGGTGTTAATTTCCCAATCGTAGAAATAATAATAGTAATCTGTAGGACCAGTGCTAGCACTGCTTTCTTTAATACTAACATAGTTATCTATTGTGTAAGGGTAATTTAAGTTTGCAGCTTCATTAGTTCTGAATAGGTTTGGTGCTCCAAGACCAACCAGTTGTAAATTTTCTCCAATAGGAATGTTGAGATCGACACTTATTCTTGATACACCATCTTCACAATAAACTGTTTTTTGTTCGATAATTTGCTGGGCGCTATTACGCAATGCAATTGATCGGGGTCCTGTGCCATTAGCATTAACTTCAACCGAAACTAATGTAAAAGGACTATATGCGTCAAACACTAAGTAGTGGATGTTGCTTTCATTTCCAAAATACCCTCCTTCGGTAGTGTTATTAGTTTCTCCTACATTGAATGTTTCGCCAGTGTAAACTTCACGAAGGTAATATGTTTCAGTTTCTGTTATTGCATTGTGTTCCCAGTAGTTCCCTATATGAACAGGTGTGTAGTCAGTTGTTTGATTATACCAGTATGCTTCACCTTCAAGGTTTAATTCTATTTCAAAGTTAGTGTTTGAACATGCTTGTATAGGATTAATAGTTGGTTCTATTGGCATATTAATAATAACAGCATTATCTGTTGTTAAAGAGTTAGTCCCGTATGCATTTGTAACAGTTAGACTAACATTGTATGTGCCGTTTGATTCATAAAAATGTGTTGGGTTTTGTTCTGTACTTTCAGTTTCATCACCAAAATCCCATAACCATTCAGTAGGATTATTTAAAGAGTTGTCAATGAATTCAATGAGTCCATCGCAGCTAGATTCGGGGTTGGAAGAAAATAATGGAGTAGGGGAGCTTGCGTTAGCTATGCAATCATATTGAATTTTAAACCCACTAAGATTTAATGCCCCATCTGAAAAGAATCTGATAGTAATATACTCTCCTGTAGAACTTATTGATTCTGGGTTTCCTGTAGTATTACAATAAAAAGTTGAATTTATTAAAGGATCAGAAATAGAACTCCCATCATAAAAAGCTAAATAGTCAAAATCGCAGTTTATATCACTTCCAGCTTCAATATCAAATTCAAGAATTGTTAGAACTATTGATGATGCTCCAGTAGCGTGTATAGTAATACTGCCATCAGAATTTGCATTATAATTACCATCAGGTCCACCAAAGTCATAAATTAATCCATTACAGTTTGCGATTACAGTATTTCCACTGGTAGGTATCATTGTTAAACATGGTATTGATGGATCAATTAATATTAAATCTTCTTTTGTTTCACTTGCTGAACCACAGGAGCTACCATCAACTTCTAATTGAACATCAAAACTTCCCATACTAGTATAAGTATGAATTGGGTTTATTTCGCTTGAAGTTGTACCGTCTCCAAAATGCCATAGAAAGTTATCGCCATTATAGCTTTGGTTATTAAACTGCACTTCATGTGGAGGTTCACATGCTTCTGAGTATCCTGAAGTGAAACCAGCATGAACTTCATTTACATAAGGTTCGTCAGCTACTCCAATTGCATAAAAACCATCGCCTACAGCTTGCACTTCTGGTGAGCATGCTCCATATAAGTCAGCTGCAGCTTGCATAGCATAAAACCAAGCGTCGTGATATTCCGATGTAGGTGTTAGGTACACAGTTTGTAGTCTAAAAGCAATTTGCTCTGCTTTGTCTCTGCCAATTGCTGAAACAGAGTATGAATCTCCATTGTCATTTACATCTGTGCCACCAACACTTAAAAGATAAAACCAATAGCATAGAGGGGACATGTTAGTATGTACACCTCCATAATCCTCAGAGCCAAATACCCAATAATTCCCCTGATATGTATCAGGCTTATTTGTAGCGTTAGGATCTGCCAAAGAACGGAAAGTCATTCCAATATCTTCTGCAATAGTCCAGTCTGCATAAGTGGGTACCGAATAAAATTCAACAGAGGCTCCAAAAATATCACTAAATGCCTCGTTTAATGCTCCAGACTCATCCTGATAATTAAGATTACATGTATTTGATGTTAAACCGTGAGTAATTTCATGACCACAAATATCAACTGTAGTTAATGGTGTTATACCATTTTCTGAATCTCCATCACCATAAGTCATCCATTGTCCATTCCAAAATGCATTCATATTTGAAGTATAGCCATATTCTATAAGATTAAAGTGTATAAACGACCATAGTTGATATCCTGATCCATCAATACTATTTCTTCCATGAATATTAAAAAAGTAATCGTAAGTTGACATAGTTGCAAAATGAGCATCGGTAGCATATTGGTCAAGTTCAGCATTTACATTATTCCAATTATTGTCATTATCAGTGAATTCAGTTGCTTCATCGTATTCAATTCCCATTTCACAATTTAAGGTTCTTACGCCTGATCCTCTGGTATTATCTGTAAGCACATATTCAGAACCATTAAATTCTGTATTTATAGATTGTGTCCCATTATAAATTGTTTGAGCTGTTCCAACTTCATCAGAATTTACCAAAATTGGCATCTCAAAAAGTATTTCACCTGTGATTGCATCAACATATACATTTTTTCTTTCGTGTGGTATTCTTGAATAAATATCAAATTTGTATGCACTTTTAAAGGTTGTTGCTTTATTGAATTTTTTGTTGGTAGGAACAATAACTTTCTCAGCTTTAGGTAAATATGTTGCTGAATTATCACCTGTAAAAGTTTTTAATAGATTTTCTTCGTTTTCAAATTCCCACATATAACATTCTGCATCAATATATGTTAAGGCATTTTGTAAAGCAGTTTCTTCAGATAGTGAGAAATTTGAATTTACTGCAATATCATCCAAAATAGTTCCATTCATTGCATAAACATTATTAGAGTTTACCTGAATGTGCCAACGTGTATATTCGATAGGTATTCCGTAGTAAGTTTGTTGAAATCTTAAAGTTTGTTCAGAACCTTTATTCTTTTGTGTCTGGTAAAGTTCAAGTTTTAAATTGCTATTGCTAAAAAGATCCTCAGTATATTTAATAGATTTAGTTATATCTAATTCAAACGAAGGATTAAAATGAATAAAATCAGGCACTTTCGAGAAGTCTTTCATGCGTACAATATCTGCACCTGGAGCAATTCTGTTTGCATCAAAACTGTTGTAAGTTTGTGCATAAAATTGGGTGAAAATAATTGTTGATAATAGTATTAATGTAGCTTTTTTCATAACAGTATTAAATAATTTGTAAAGTTAATGAAAAGACACTGATATGTAATATTGGTTGCAATTAAATATCGCAAATCAGGAATATTTATACAAAAAAATAATGAGTGAGAACTTATGTCATTTATTATCAGTAATTAAATTTAAAAATATGTAAACAGGAAGGTTTGTAATAAAGAACCAAAATTCGAAAAGAAAAGAGCTGTTTTCTGCTTTAATTCCCTTAATACGACTAATAAATGCATCTAAGGTATTGCCATAGAGATTACCAAAGAAAATCATACGAATGCTAAGAATAATGTGATTTGCATTTTTTTCTCCATATTCAGTGTAAAGTTTATGCAACATCATATCGTCAGGTTTTCTGTTTGTTTCTGCATAATGTTGAGCAAACAATACTCCAGTAAGTTCAAAATCTGAAACAGCTGTCCCAAATTGTAAGTTTAGTAATTCTTTTACTTCTTTTGCTGGTATTCCAGATTTTATAGATTGTTTTGCATGGAACCATTTACAGTATACACATCCATTCACTGCAGAGCAAACTGTCATGATTTTTTCACGAAAGACTTCGTCGATTTCTGGGTTCTTTTTTATTTTGTTAAGTTCACCAATTTTAGAAATTAGGAAGAAAATATCATTAAAAAACAGACTTAAGGTATAAACCTTTTTATTGAATCTTTGTTTGCTCATTAATTTTCTAGTTCTTTTAGTCGTTTATAGGTCTGATAGTCAGCAAGATTCCATTCCAGCCAATTCATATGTTCATATCTATTAATAAACTGTTGTCTTTTTCTAAGAACCTCGGTTTGATAGGTGTATATATCCCAAATGTAAGTTCGATGTTCTTCTATATCGAATGGCATAGACTCTTCTTGAGTTGTATTTATTGTTTCAAGTTCTTCAAGACTTTTAACAGTGTATGGAAGAGCAGAATTGTTTAAACGAGACATAAATCTAAAGTCAATTAATGAACGATTATAATTTTTAAAATTGAATTTTGCAATCATTAAGTCCCAATTTACACAAGTTGTAAGTATTAGTACTGTTAATAAAGCTAAACCATTTATTCTCCATAAGTAAAATGAACTTTTAATTTTTGTGATTTTAATAATAATCGTAATCAAACCGATTAATGTTAAAATTAGGAAAAATAAAACAGCAATTCGCTTATATGCTAGGCCAAAATATGTGATGTACCAGTAGTTTCTTAAGACAACAGATATTACCATTATCATATTTTGTGCAATCCATATTATTGCTAATCTTTTAAGCCATTTATTTTTTGAGTAGAAATTAAGGTTTCTATTAAAGAAAAATAAAGCAATTCCAGCAGATAAGAATACAGAAAAGACTAAAACCCATGTCCCTTCGTGAACAAATTCTTTTAAGAAAGTGCCATCCCACTCAAATCCAAACCACAAGTAAATAAAATCAAGAATGTTGAAATAGAATATTAGTATATTAAGAGAGGCTAATACAACAATCCCTGAAAGATATTGCATTTTTAAACCAGTGTTTTTAAAATTGTAAAAGTTCTTTTTTCTGGTACGATGCAAGATATTCGTAGCTTTAAGATCGAGAGCGTGTAAGCCAACAGGCTTGGTTTTCATATATAAGGCATTTGCAATAATTGATCCCAATACAATAAATACTAAAAACAAGAAATCTATACTTTCTAGAAATCTGCGAATTGCAGAAAATATATCTTCGAATTGAGCATAAAATTTAGAACTTGCTGCGGTATATAAAACAATAAAAAGAATTAATATCAATACAGGAATTATAATTAAATAAATAACTTTAGTAGAGTTAAAGTTTTCTCTGTTTCTCGTTTTTTGAGTATCAATTTTTGTAGTTTCACCCCAGTCCAATAGAATGCTTACCTGTGATGAAAATAGTTTAAAAAATGATTCGCTAAAAGCATGTAAATACGACCTGAATCCTTGATAACTAAGAATCCCGCTAAAGGTAAAAAGAGTTATAATGTTTACAAAGACGCTCCATGAAGTATTGAGTATAACAACCATAATAGCAGTTAATCCAAGGCCTGCTAAAACTGATGTTGTAAGGAAATTAAACTTAACTGGTTTATTTATATAAATCATTATTGGAACTACAATGATTTCAAAAAGTAAGAGGTTTAATCCAACATAGTTTTTGTAGAATAATAAGGCGAAAATCAGTGCAGTGATTAAGTTTAAAATTATGATTTGCTTTTTCTTCATAACAATAGTTTTAATTCAGGATTAATTAACATAAAAATACAAAAAATATTGCTTTTAAATGTTTAATGATATGTTAAAGTTGAAATAGCCAGTGATTTGTGCCGATATATCAGGGATTAGATATTGGGAGTGTTCTTATGCTTTAACCACACACAAACGTCAAATTAGTATAAGTAATCTAAAAAAATAGTGTAAAAAATCTAAATGATTGTAATGTAGAACTTTATTTATTTGCTTCAAAGTCTTCAATTAAACCTTCAACAATCCATTTTGCTAGTGCTTGACGGTTGTCAGGATTTAAAAAACGTTTTCTATCCCTGCTGTTTTGAATATTGCCTAATTCTATAAATACAGCAGGAGGGAGTACTTTTCGGATTACCATTAGGTTTCTGGATGAAACAGTCCCTTCATAACCTCTGTTTGGTTGGAATTTAGCATATTTGTCAGCAAACATTTGTTGAAGAGATTTTGCTGTAGCTTGGCCTTTTTTACTCCCAGGGAAATGATAAAAGAATACATCGACATTTGCTCCTGTAGATCTGGAATCTACATGTATTACAATTACTCTTTGATAATTTGGACTTTTATCTTCTAGATATATATCATTTACAGCATCTGCTCTTTGGGTAAGTCTTTTGTTATGATTTTTGGGAATGTCTAAATCAGGAAAACAATATTCATCATAGTCGATAGATAATAATTCATCGTCACGTATTCCATCATCAGGGTCGTTAATAATCATATGAACAGTTCCGCTATGTTCGGTAATTTTTTGTGCGATTCTTAATGTTATATCATAAGCATATTCATCTTCACTAATTTGTATGTTGTCAACATTTGTTACTGCTCCGGGATCAGGTCCGCCATGGCCACTTACTAAGAAAAAAACAGCTCCTTCTAGTTGATTGTCAATTATAGTGTCAGAAAATATTGCATTGCCTTCAAAAATAGATTCAGGGACAATAGTGTCAAATATTGCTATTTCTGTTACAGAATCAATGATGAATTCTGGTAAATAGTATGTTTCTCCTTTAATTAGACTATCATCTTCTCCAATTTTTTCAATATTTAATTCTTTGAAAATCTTATAGTAATCTCTGGCAGGATAATCATTCTCTCTTAGTATTTTATAAATCCCATCGCCTTTCTTTGCTATTACAGGCTTTAGGCTGTCTATTGATTGTCCAAAAACCAATGAGGGTAATAATATAACTAAAGATATAATTAGTGTTTTTATTTGTTTCATACGCGACAAAAATATAAACAAATAAACAAATTTCAAGTTTTTCCATTAATATATATTGTGTTAACAGGAAAAAATCATACTTTTGCAAAAAATTTTTATGATGGTAAAGATTACATTACCCGATGGATCGGTGAGAGAATATGAAAGTGGAGTAACTGGATTTGACATTGCGCAGAGCATTAGTCCACGTTTAGCTAAAGAGGTTGTTTCAATAACCGTAGACGGCGAAGTATGGGATTTAACCAGACCTATTGTTGAAGATTCTTCTATCAATCTTCATAAATTTGACGATGAAGAAGGAAAACTTGCATTTTGGCATACTTCAGCTCATATAATGGCTGAAGCAATTGAAGCAATCTTTCCAGGTACGAAGTTTGGTATTGGTCCAACTATTGAAAATGGATTTTATTACGATATAGAACTACCAGAAGGAAAAGCATTGTCAGAAAAAGATTTTCCATCAATAAATAAAAAAATGCTTGAATTGTGCCAGCAAAATAATGATGTTACAAGAACAGACATTACTAAAGCTGAAGCAATAAAGTATTTTGAAGAAAAAGGTGATGAATATAAATTGGAATTAATCTCAGAACTTGAAGAAGGTACAATTACATTGTATTCGCAAGGAAACTTTACCGATTTGTGTAAAGGACCACATTTATCTTCAACAGGTAAGATAAAAGCAATCCAAATTTTAAGTTTGGCTGGAGCTTATTGGCGTGGAGATGAAACTCGTCATCAGTTAACAAGAGTTTATGCGATTTCTTTCCCTAAACAAAAAATGTTAACAGAGTATCTTCAAATGCTAGAGGAAGCTAAAAAACGTGACCATAGAAAACTTGGCAAGGAATTGGAATTGTTCCATTTCTCACATAAAGTTGGTATGGGAATGGCTCTGTGGTTACCAAAAGGTACTGAACTACGAGATAGATTAGAATCATGGTTGACTTCTGAATTAAAGAAAAGAAATCACGAAATGGTTAAAACTCCTCATATTGGACATATTGATTTGTATAAAACTTCAGGTCATTACGAAAAATATGGAGAAGATTCATTTAAGCCTATACAAACTCCTTCAGAAGGTGAAGCGTTTATGCTAAAACCAATGAACTGTCCGCATCACGTTGAGATTTATAAAGCGAAGCAATTCTCATACAGAGATCTTCCTTATAGAATGGCTGAGTTTGGCACAGTTTATCGTTATGAGCAACATGGAGAATTACATGGTTTAACTAGAGTAAGAAGCTTTACTCAAGATGATGCACACGTATTTTGTCGTCCAGATCAGGTTAAGGATGAATTTAAAAGCATCATTGAATTAATAATGTATGTTTATAAGTCTTTAGGTTTTAAAGATTACAAAGCACAGATTTCATTGCGTGATCCAAAAGATCATACAAAATATATTGGAATTGACGAAAATTGGGACAAAGCTGAACAAGCTATTCAGGAAGCAGCTCTTGAAATGGGCTTGAATCCAACTGTTGAGTTAGGGGAAGCAGCATTTTACGGCCCAAAATTAGACTTTATTGTTAAAGATGCTATCGGTCGTAGCTGGCAATTAGGTACAATTCAGGTAGACTATAATCTTCCTGAGAGATTTGAACTTGAATATACAGGTTCTGATAACCAAAAGCATCAGCCAATTATGCTTCACAGAGCTATCTTTGGTTCAATGGAAAGATTTGTTGCAGTTCTTATCGAACACACAGCAGGAAAATTCCCATTATGGTTAACTCCTGATCAGGTTGCATTACTCCCTGTAAGTGAAAAATACAATGATTTTGCAAAAAAAGTTTCAGATTTGTTGAAAAATTACGATATTCGCAGCAAAATTGATGACCGAAATGAGAAAATTGGTCGTAAAATCAGGGATAATGAGTTACAACGTATCCCATATATGATTATTTTAGGTGAAAAAGAAGCAGAAGGAAATACTATTTCTGTAAGAAAACAAGGTCAAGGCGATCTTGGAAGTATGGAGATAGAAGCTTTTGCAGAATTAATAAATAGAGAAATTAAAGAATATTTTAATAATTAAAAGGAGGACCAAGTTATAGCATATCAAAGTAGAAATAATAGGTTCAAAAAGACCAGACAACCCGAGCATAAAATAAATAAGTATATTCGTGCTCCATTCGTACGTTTGGTAGGAGATAATGTTGATAAACAGGGTATTGTTAGTTTACGAGAAGCACTCGATGCAGCTGACAAATTAGATCTGGATCTTGTAGAGATTTCACCTAATGCTGAACCACCTGTATGTAAGATAATTGATTATCAGAAATTTTTGTATCAACAGAAAAAGAGGCAAAAAGAAATGCAGAGTAATGCTCAAAAAGTTGTACTCAAGGAAATTAGATTCGGTCCAAATACCGATGACCATGATTATAGCTTTAAGCTTAAACATGCTATTAAGTTTCTTGAAGATGGTAATAAAGTTAAAGCATTTGTGTTTTTTAAAGGTCGTTCAATTATTTATAAGGAAAAGGGTGAGATTTTATTGTTAAAACTTGCTCAGGATCTTGAAGAATATGGTAAAATTGATCAATTACCAAAACTTGAAGGTAAAAAAATGCAAATTATTATATCGCCAAAAGTGACAAAGAAAAAGTAATAACTTTTAAAATTTAAAGTAATGCCAAAAATGAAAACTAAATCCGGCGCTAAGAAAAGATTCGTTCTTACTGGAACCGGTAAATTAAAAAGGAAACATGCTTATAAAAGCCATATCCTTACAAAAAAATCAAAGAAACGTAAAAGAGCTTTGACTCATTTTACAACTGTTAGAGACGAAGATATGAAGAATATCAAGTTGTGTCTAGGAATGAAATAAATTAGTAAATTAATCAGAGTGACTTAGCCGAAAGATCCGTTAGCTAACGGACGCTAACCATTCGCAAAACTTAAAATTATGCCAAGAAGTGTAAACGTAGTTGCTGCAAGGAACAAAAGAAGAAAAGTCCTAAAGCAAACAAAAGGTTATTTTGGAGCAAGAAGTAAGGTTTGGACAGTAGCAAAAAATGCTTATGAAAAAGGTCTTACATATGCTTATAGAGATAGAAAAAATAAGAAAAGAACTTTCAGAGCTCTTTGGATTCAGCGTATTAACGCTGGTGCTCGTTTAAATGGAATGAGTTATTCACAATTTATGGGAAAAATTCATGCTAACAATATCGACTTGAACAGAAAAGTTCTAGCTGATTTAGCAATGAATCATCCTAAAGCTTTTGAAGCAATTTGTAAAAAGCTTAAGTAAAGAAAATATTTGTCATTTTTGGATATAGAGTCCGCCGCTTGGCGGACTTTTTTGTTTTATTTATGATTATCATAATAGAATAATATGGGTAGTTCATATTTCTCCAAACTGTATGACGATTCACTCGTCAAATAAACATAATGCTTAAATTTTTGGAAAATGACAATCAAATTTTGCCTTCGTTGATTTCTCTAGTAATTTGTTTAGATATATTTGATGTACATGCGGAGCAAAGTGAAACATAAATGTAAAATTGTAAGTAAGCAAGAAGATAAAAATAATCTAAAAAGATTTATACGTAGATCATTATCGTTTTTGCAAAAAATACAATGCTTACAATTAAAAGTATCCACAAGCCTGCAATAGCCAACCTTAAAAAAGAAGTTGAATTGTGATTTTTCATTTCAGTATGTTCATTTGAAACTTTCATTGTATTTATATAATTCTCAATTCAAAAATAATAACGTAAAACTTGTAATAAAAACATCATTTAGTAATAAAACGATTTAAACTAGTATTCGGTTGCTTTAATTAATTAAATGGTAAAAGATATTTTACTTATATAGATTAAATTACCTATATTTGTTAGATAATTATCGACCAATTACATTATGAAAAGGAAGCTTTCACTGTTTTATCTAATGTTGTTTTATGGCTTTACTCTTTTTTCTCAGGAAATAGATGTGTATCTAATTCAAGAAAACGTTGAGACACTTGTGGGTAACACAGAGTATATATATTTAGATCCTGTTTTAGTTGACGATGTTAATGATTATCCTGGAATTAATGCTACTGACGATAGATTTAATATTGGTCGGGATGATAATGGAATTGCAGATGCTGAGGATTTTTTTACATTGTTAGATATCGATGCCGAATTTGGATGGAGTAAAAATTCAAAATTGTTTAATTTGCCTATTTCATATTTTTTAGATGACTTTGAGTTTTCTTTAGCTCTTCCTTTTTATTTACAGCGACAGGTGTTTTATTCGCATGGGTATGCATCTGCAACTGGTTTGGGTGATTTACTTTTGTCTGTTTCATGGAAATTCAGAAATACTAAAGTATTTAACAGAATAATTGGATCATTTAGTATTCCTACAGGTAATCAGAATAAAAATGTTGATGGGTATTTGTGTCCTTTAGGAACAGGGAGTTATGATTTTATTTTTAAAAATCAATTTCAACTTAATCAATCTACTTATACTTTGAATTCGATATTAACATACAGATATTCTGGTCAATCTGATAGGACAGTAATAATTAGCTACCCAGATTCTTTTGGGATTGAACAAATTGATTTCAATCTTACAAACGGACATACAGTTTCGCTAAATAGTTCATATAGTCGTTATTTAACAAATTATTTAAGTGTGTTTGGTGGGTTTAGTTTAATGCGAAATAAAAGTGGAGAACTAAGTAAAGTACAATCTTTCTCGTGGAACTCAGATTTGATTCGAACAGAAGGGCAGAAACCCTTTCAAGAGTTCTTTATTGCAGATGCTAAAGTTGCTGTAGCTTTTTCTGTTTTTGCAACAGATATTGTTTTTGTTTTGTCACAACCTATCTACACTTGGAGAAAAACAGAAAATATCGAAGGGGAAAGAAAAATGAGCTATTATTTCAAATTAAGTAGAAATATATTTTAGATATGAGACAATTTATTAACAAAATAAGCCAGATATCTGTGATGTTTCTGACAATTATTTTGTTTATATTATTTGGTTGTGAGAAGGATGATGCAATAAAAATAACACCCATTGCGTCATTTCAGATTAGATTAATTCCCAATAATTCTAAATTAGATTATCCAGATCAGTTTCTTGCGAAAATTGATGTCGAAATTGTTGATGGAATTGTAAAATCAGATTCTGTTGAATTTGTGAGAAATAATAATGTACATAGATCGTCTGGGAATATAGAAGTGCCATTGAATAAAAGGTTTGTGCTTAAGGTATATGCTGAAATTGGCGAGAATCATTTATATGATATTAGTGATACATTAGTGCTCACAACAGATCCAGACGAGGCTATGATTGTAAAAATGTCGCTTACAACTGGCAATATTATTATAAGTAGTCCTGAATTTTCGTTAATATCAACTACAACAGCAGTTTTAAGTGCTACAATTTATGACGATGGAGGTGAAGAGATTACTGCTAAAGGGTTTATGATAAGTGAAAATGGAGCAACAACAACTACAGGTGGTCTAATATCTGTTTCAGGCTCCGAAATTGGCGAATTTGAAGTGCCAGTTGATGGCTTATTGTTAGGTACAACATATTATGTTACAGCTTATGCTACAAATGCTGAAGGAACAGTTAATAGTGAACAACGAAACTTTACAACTTTAAATACAACTGGTGTAGTAAATATAGAAACTTATCCTCCAACTAATATTTCAGCAAACTCAGCAACAATTTCTGCTGCTTTTATTGATGATGGTGGAGAGACATTTGTAGAGAAAGGTTTTATCTGGGCTACGTTTACAAACCCTGACTTGACAAATAATGAAGGTATTACTTATCAAGGCGCCGGGAACTTTGCTTATGAAACTACTATAACTGGTGTTTTTGAAAGTACGCAGTATTACGTTAAAGCTTACGGAACAACTGATGAAGGCGACACATACTATGGTAATGAAATAGCATTCACAACAATGGCATTTATACCTCCTGTTGTTGAGACTTCAACAATTTCTGATATTTTTCTTCATACAACAGTTTTTACTGGAAATGTTACTGATGAAGGTAATATGACTGTTGACTCTAAGGGTGTCGTTTATAATACTACAGGAGGTGCAACTATTGAAACTAATATTGGTATGACAGATGTAGGAGCTGGAGGAGGAGAATTTACGACTCAAATTAGTGGGTTGGAAAGTGGTGTCCAGTATTATGCCAGAGCCTATGCTGCAAGTGAAGCAGGTGTCGGTTATGGAGCAGAGATTCCTTTTACTACTCTTTCGATTGGGAGTAATGGTCCTGCTGGTGGAATAGTTTTCTATGATGATGGAGTAAGCGGAGGTTTAGAAGTTACTTTTGATAGTTATGAAGTAAGTATGCAATGGGGATGTGGTTCTCTTGAAACTAGCGCAACAGATGCTTCTGTTGGAGGTGGTTTTGATAATACTTCAGTTATTACTACATTTCATGATGGTTTAGTTGATTATGAAGGAAATCCTACTCAATGTGATGCTTCAAATGACGGAACTATTGCTGCCAAATATTGTAGCGATTTTGATCTGAATAGTTATTCTGATTGGTTCTTACCTTCTCAGGATGAGTTAATGTTGATATATTCAAATCTTCATGCAGTTGGATTGGGAAATTTTACTGAAGATATTTATTGGACCTCAACAGAAGTCTCAGATATTAGAGCTAAAGCAATTGATTTTTGGAAAGGTTCAGAACTTGATGGTGTAAAGACAGCTACATATAAATTGAGACCTGTAAGAAAGTTTTAGTTATCCCATTAATACTTTCATTAGGCCTTCTTTTTTACGTCTTGAAACATCAACATGAGAACCATCTTCAAGAACAAGATATCCCCCTTCTCCAGGTATATATTTTGAAACGTACTTGAGGTTGACCAAATGTGATTTATGCACTCTGTGAAAATTGATTCCTGACAACATAACCTCAAACTCCTTTAGGGTTTTTGATACCATAATTTTTTCTTTACTCATTAGGTAAAACATAGTGTAGTTGTTGTCGGATTCACAACGAACAATATCATCAATTTTTACAAATCTTACACCATCTGAAGATGCGAGAGCAATTTTATCTAAACCACTTATATTAGAGATTAAAACATCAATCTTGTTCTCAAAGTCATTGATAGTTTCCATGCCCTTAACACGCTTAATAGCTTCAATAAGATTATCAGGGTCGACCGGTTTTAAGATGTAATCAACAGCACTAAATTTAAATGCTTTTATTGCAAAATTATCAAACGATGTGACAAAAATTAATTTGAATGTTTTTTTGTTTATTTTCTCTAATAAATCGAAACCTGTACCGTCTTGCATTTGAATATCAAGTAGTACAAGATCTGGATTTAAAGATTTAATAGCTTCTATTCCTGTTTTTACAGATTCTGCTTCACCAATAATATCAACACCCTCGCAAAATGTGGTAAGCATTTTCTTAAGAATATTTCGACCATTTAATTCATCGTCAATAATAAGAGTTCGTAACATAATTATCTAATTGGATATTTATGCAAGCTAAGATAAATAAAAATGGCGAAAATCGAAAATGTTGGCTAAAGTTCTACGATATCTATAGTTTCTTCTTTTTGCTCTCTTACTGTTCCATTTTCGAAACAATATACTTTTCCTGGGTATTTTTTTAGAATTTTATAGTTGTGAGTAACCATAATCACAGATTTTCCAGAATCTTTAAGCTTATAAAGAATATCCATTATCACTGTAGCGCTTTCTGGGTCAAGATTACCTGTTGGCTCATCAGCAAAAACAATTGGAGGGTTGTTTAACATTGCCCTTGCAATACTGATAGATTGCTTTTCCCCACCAGATAGTTTTGCAGGTATAGCTAATTTTTTATCAAGCATTCCAACACTTTCAAGCACTTCGTTTATTCTTATGTCAATATCTGCTTTGTTTTTCCAGTCAGTAGCTTTAAGAACAAAATGTAAATTGCTGTAAATATTTCTGTCAGACATTAACTCAAAATCCTGAAAAACCATTCCAATTTTTCTTCTTAGCAATGGTACATGTTTGGATTTAATGTTTTCAATCTCATGTCCGACAACAGTGCAGGAACCTTCTTCGACAGATAATTCTGAATAAAGAGTTTTAAGAAGACTTGTCTTTCCACTTCCGACTTTACCGATAAAATATACAAACTCACCAACATCAACTTTAATATTTACATTTTCTAAAATTTTGTTGTCTTCCTGGTATACATTAAGATTCTTAGTTTCTATCAATAAGCTGGATTCTGTTGTCATAGTTTTTTAATTTTGAGACAATATTTCAAAAATATTTCATTACAAAACTAAAAGATAATATACTTAAAAAGTAAGAAGGTGCGTTATAGAAATAAACAACCCTATGTTAATTAAATCTACATAGGTTAAAATAAAGCAACTTATAAATATACTAGATTTGACAAAGATTATTAAATTAATTGGGTATGTCAAAACTTGCTGATAATGAGTGTGATATGTCGCAATTATTAATATGTGATAATAAATGATTTATAAACATAAAAATACGAATATGTTATTGAGAATAAAATCTGTTGGTGTTTTAGTTTTTGTATTTGTCTCTATTGTTGTTAGTGCGCAAAGAACAGGTAAGTACAATGAATTGGAATTCACTTACCAGACAGCAATGGAACTTTACGAAAAAGGGATGTATGTTCCTGCTCAGAAAAAGTTCTCTGAAGTGTTGTTGCACGATGGAAAAGAGCATTCATCATATAAAGATGATGCTGCATATTATATTGCATTATGCTCAATGCATCTTTTTAATTATGATGCAGAGTATCAATTGCAAAGTTTTATTGAAAATCATCCAGAAAGTTATAATAACAATAATGCAGCATTTCAAATGGCGAATTACCATTTTAGGAATCGTAAATACAAAAAGGCTGTTCAATGGTATGAAAAAACTCAAAGAATGGAATTGTCTGGTGATGAGCAGTCTGAGTATTTCTTTAAGCTAGGTTTTAGTCATTTTGCACGTAAAGATTTTGATCGTGCAGCAAAAGCATTTTATGAGACAAAAGATGCCGAAACAATATATGGACCTATGTCACTGTATTTTTACTCTCATATCAAGTATATTAGTAGACAATATCAAACAGCACTCAATGGTTTTCTTATTCTTGAAAAGCAATCTTCATTTGCTTCAATAGCTCCATTTTATATCTCGCAGATATATTTCATGCAGGAGAAATATGATGAACTAATTAGTTATGCTCCGGCATTGTTGGATTCTGTTAGTGGAGCCAGAGCTGCTGAAATATCAAAACTTTTGGGTGAATCATATTACAGAACTGGTAAATATGAGGAATCAATTCCATATCTGAATACTTATATGAGAAATACGGCCTCAATTTCTGATTTCGATTATTATGAACTTGGTTTTGCGTATTACAATATTAAAGATTACGAAAATGCGGCAAATTCTTTCAAGAAAATCACAAATATGAAAGATACTATTGGGCAGAATGCAGCATATCACATGGGAGACTGTTATCTTGAAATGGATGAGTTGGTTAAGGCCCGTAGGTCTTTTGAAACAGCATCATTATACAATTTTAACCCTGTTATTAAGGAAGATGCATTGTTTAATTTTGCTCAATTATGTTTTGAGTTATCTCTTTCTCCATTTAATGAGGCAATTACAGCTTTTTCTCAATATATTCAAGAATATCCAAATTCAATACGAATAGATCAAGCATACGATTATCTGATTGCAGCATTTATGAGTACTGAAAATTATGCTGGAGCAATTAAAACAATTGAGAAGATGCCAAATAGAAATCCTAAAATTGATGAAGCATACCAACGATTAGCATATTACAGAGGTTTGGAATATTTCATTGAGCTTAAATATGATAACGCAATTGTTATGTTTGATAAATCTTTAGATTATCAAATTTATGATAAAGAAATTGCAGCATTATGTCATTACTGGAAAGCTGAAGGAAATATGCGACTTGGTAAAGATGAAAAAGCAATTGCACAGTTTAAAGAATTTGTAAGTGCTACAGGGTCTGTAAGTCTTGAAGAATATGGGAAAGCTCATTATAATTTAGGATATGCTTATTTTAAAAAGAAACAATATGCTGTAGCTAATTCTTGGTTTAGAAAATTTGAAATGCAACCAGGCTTTGAAAATACTAAATTACTTAACGATGCTTTAAACAGGATAGGAGACTGCTACTATATAGATAAGGAATTTGGTCCAGCATCTAATTATTATAAAAAAGCTGCTGATATTGGTAAAATTGAATCTGATTATACTCTTTATCAAATGGCGCTTTCATTTGGGGGACAAAAAGATTATCAAAAGAAAATATGGTCATTACGACGTTTAGTTAACGAACATCCAGAATCAGAATATGTTGGAAATGCACATTTTGAGATTGGTAGAACTTATCATACCAGTTTACATAATGCAGATTCTGCTAAATATTATTACGACAGATTAATAAATAATTACCCTAATTCAAGTATGAAAAAAGCTGCAATGTCTAGCTTAGGATCAATATATTTTAATCAAAAGAATTTAGCGAAAGCACTTGAGATTTATAAAAGCGTTATGGCTGAATTCCCAAATACAGAGGAAGCTGCTCATGCCAATGATATGATTCGTGAGATTTATCTTGCTCAGGGTAATCCAGAGGAGTATATCGAATATGCTGGGGATAATATAACTGAAAATGAACAAGATTCAATTATGTGGACGGCTGCTAGAAACTTATATGGAGAGAAGAAATACAATGAAGCACTAATTTCTCTTTCTAGTTATCTTGGTAAATTCCCTAACGGAAGATATTATATAGAGGCAAATTACTTTAAAGCTGAATTGCATTATTATTTTGAAGAAAAAGACCCAGCTTTATTATGTTATAGAGTGGTTGCAGATGCCTCGAGAGGTAATTATACCGAAGAAAGTACTATAAAAGCAGCAAGTATCTTGTTCGACAAAGAAGAATGGGAACAAGCATTTGCTTATTATGAAAAACTTTATCCTATTGCTGAGAATAAATCAACTAAATTGCTTTCTGCGGTTGGTCGTTTAAGATGTTCTTATAATGTTCAAGACTGGGATAATGTTATCGAATCTGCAGCAGATGTTATTGAAAATGAGAAATCAAATGATGAACAAAGAAGAGAGTCTCATTACAAAATGGCTAAAGCATATTATGCAAAAGAGAATAATGTAAGAGCACTTGGCTTATTTGAAACATTGGCTCAGGAGGTTGTGAGTTATGAAGGTGCAGAAGCAAAATTCAGAGTCGCAGATATCAATTTCCAAATGGGGAAAGATTCTATTGCTGAAAATTTAATCTATGAATTTGCTCAGATGAATTCACCTCAAGCTTATTGGTTAGCGAAATCTTTTATTCTTTTATCTGATATTTATTATAAAAAAGGAGATAACTTTTCAGCTAAGCACACCTTACAAACTGTTTTAAGTAATTATAAAAATGAAACAGATGGAATTAAAGATGAAGCTAGTGGGAAATTGACAATTATCCTTGATGAAGAACAGTCTCAACAAACAGAAGAAGATGTTCTGGATCTTAAGATTAATTTGCTTGATGAAGATAGCGAGGATAGTGAACTTTTCGAAGAAGATGATGAAATTGGCCTTCCAAAACCAGCAGAACTTGATGATGAGCTGAAGGTAGAAGAGAAAGAGCAAGAAATTGAGAAAGAAATAATTAACGAATAACAACTGCTAAATATATATTTTATGAGTGTTAAATTGAAGAACATACTTATTTTATCAATGTTGTTAAGTGTCAACCTTGCATTTGCTCAGGAAACTGACCACGAACTTGATGATCAAACAGTTATTATTTATAATGAGTATACACCTGTACTAAAAGATGCCAGTAGAATGGAATCTTTACCTGTTATAGTAGATACTATAAAAGTGCAACCTGAGTTTGAGTATAATGTAAATCCGACTCTTTATAAAACAAGTTTTGATCCAACCCCAATTACTGCAGCAAGCGTAAAAGGTGAGCCTTTGAAAAGATTGGAAAATGGTATGATTAAGCTAGGAATGGGTAATTACCTTTCACCTTTTGTTGAAGTATATTACAATTCGAAAAGAGAAAAACATTTTTCTGTGGGGGCTTTTGCAAAACATCATTCTGCACATGGAACAATTAAAAATGTAGCAGATCAAAAAATTTATGGTGGATTTAATAACAATGATGTAAAAGTGTTTGGTAAGAAATTTTTACGTAAAGGTATTTTGAGTGGAGAGATAGATTTTTCATCTAATCAGGCATATTTTTATGGATATGATCCTTATATTGTAGTTGATGCATCAGTGGTTAAACCTCGCGATAGAGCAGAAATCGAAATGCAAAGGTATAATCGCTTAAAAGCCGATGTTGCTTTAGTGTCAAATAATACTGCAAAAACTCGTATGGATTATAATCTTGATTTATCATATCAGTATTTCTTTACATATTCTAATGATGCTCAGCATAAAATTATGTTCGATGCTGGTTTAAGTAAACTTATTAAATCAAATAGATATGGGATGGATGTCGGACTTATTTTTAATAATAATGTATTTGACTCAACAACTTATGCTGGTGTAATTCCAAAATATAATGAGGCTTTTCTTGATTTAGATCCATATTTTAAACATTATACTGATGATTGGCAGATAAAAATTGGAATGAAAACAACAGGTGAATTTATCGATGGTGCAAATAAATATCATTTTTATCCAGATATCCAATTCCAACATAATATAAGCAATACAATTATCCCTTACGCAGGATTTACAGGCTATTTGCAAAATAATAATTTTGAGTATTTGTCAGGTGTTAATCCTTTTGTAAACAGAGAAAATAATTATCAAGTTACAAATTATGCACAGGTTATTGATATTGGATTAAAAGGAAATATCAGCAAAAACTTGTACTTTCATATTAACGGAAATTACTCTAAGATTGATAATATGGGATTCTTTGTTAATGACACAAGTTTAGATTTGGACAACAAATTTATATTAGAGTATACAAATGTTGAGCGCTTTTCAGGATATGGAGAATTTGCCTTAAGAAACATAAAGAAGCTTGATATTGTCTTAAAAGGTCATTATTACTTTTATTCATATATTAAGAACAGACAACAGCCTTGGCATTTACCAACATTTGATATTACTCTTAGAACCAAGTATCAATTCGATGAGAACTTAAGTTTTGGTATCGAAGGAGGTGTTTTAAGTACTAGATTTGCTAAGGAATATGATGTGTTGGGAAATATTGTCGAAAAGAAATTATCGCCTGTTATTGACCTTAATTTATTTGCTGAGTATGAATTTGCCTCAAACTTTAACGCATTTCTTTATCTCAATAATTTGACTGGACAAAAACAGTATTATTACAATAATTATCAGTCGCAGGGTTTTAACTTTTTATTGGGCATAAAATACCTGTTTTAAGCTTAGGTTTCTATCTTAAATTATAACGATACTTCTAACACTGTTAATAGCAATTAACAGTGTTTTTTTATGTGTTGATAGTTAGGCTTTTACGGTGTTTGTGATTGTTAATAAATACATATTTTAAAGGCGTATTTATTTGATAAAAATCCATTAAAAAGAAGTATATTTGTATTCCTTTATTAAAAAGAAATAATTATGAGTGAAAATAAAGAAAATATTGACAATATCGTGAATGCTGCAATGAATGAGAATGGAAACGGAAATCACGATTACTCAGCAGATAGTATTCAGGTTCTTGAAGGATTAGAGGCTGTTAGGAAGCGTCCTGCAATGTATATTGGGGATATTGGAATTAAAGGATTACATCATCTAGTATATGAGGTTGTTGATAATTCAATCGATGAAGCTCTTGCAGGTTATTGTGATACAATTAAAGTTACTATTAGAGAAGGAAATTCTATTTTAGTTGAGGATAATGGTCGTGGTATTCCTGTTGGAATGCATGAAAAAGAAGGCCGATCAGCTTTAGAAGTAGTAATGACAGTATTACACGCTGGAGGTAAATTTGATAAGGACTCTTACAAAGTATCTGGTGGATTGCATGGTGTTGGTGTATCTTGTGTAAATGCTTTGTCTACAAAACTTATTGCAACTGTAAATAGTAAAGATGGAAAAGTTTATCGTCAAGAATATGGAATTGGAAAACCTCTCACAGGTGTTGATGTAATTGGTGAAACAGACACTACTGGTACATCAATCGAATTCTTTCCAGATGATTCTATATTTATCGCAACAGAATATCAATTTGATATTCTTTCAAACAGATTAAGAGAATTAGCATACCTTAACAAGAAGATTAATCTAACTCTTATTGACGAAAGAGAAAAAGACGAAGATGGTGAATTTAAATCAACGAATTTTTATTCCGAAGAAGGACTTAAAGAATTTGTAGAATATCTTGACGCTGGTCGTGAAAGTCTTATAGAGGATATCATTAATGTTTCAACAGAAAAGAATAATCTTCCTGTTGAGATTGCATTACAATACAATACATCGTTTGCTGAGAATATTTTTTCTTATGTAAATAATATCAATACAATTGAGGGAGGAACTCACCTTACAGGATTTAGACGTGGATTAACTAGAACTTTAAAAGCTTATGCTGAGGAAAGTGGAATGCTTTCTAAACTTAAGTTTGATATTAGTGGTGACGATTTTCGTGAAGGTCTTACAGCTGTAATTTCTGTAAAAGTTCAGGAACCTCAGTTCGAAGGACAGACAAAAACTAAACTTGGTAACTCTGAAGTTAGTATATCTGTAGATCAGGCTGTTAGTGGATTATTGAAAAACTATCTTGAAGAGAATCCCAAAGATGCTAAATCAATTGTTGAAAAAGTTATTTTAGCTGCTACAGCAAGACATGCAGCTCGTAAAGCAAGAGAACTTGTTCAACGTAAAAATGTTTTGGGTGGAGCAGGGCTTCCAGGAAAACTTGCCGATTGTTCAGATAAAGATCCTGCAAACTGTGAATTATATCTTGTTGAGGGAGATTCTGCGGGTGGTACTGCAAAACAAGGTAGAGATAGATTTTTTCAGGCGATACTTCCTTTAAGAGGTAAGATTCTTAATGTTGAGAAAGCTATGCAACACAAAGTGTTGGATAATGAAGAAATTAAGAATATTTATACAGCACTTGGTGTAAGTATTGGTACAGAGGAAGATAGTAAAGCTCTAAATACAGAAAAACTTCGTTATCATAAAATAATAATCATGACTGATGCCGATGTGGACGGTAGCCACATTATGACTTTGATAATGACTTTCTTCTTTAGATATATGAAAGTGTTAATAGAAAATGGTTATATTTATGTTGCAACTCCACCATTATATCTTGTAAGAAAAGGAAAACAAGAACGTTATGCTTGGTCTGAAAAACAAAGAATTGATATAATCAATGAACTTGGACAAGGAAAAGAATCAGGATTGCATATTCAAAGATATAAAGGTCTTGGAGAAATGAATGCTGAGCAGTTATGGGATACAACAATGAATCCTGAAGGTAGAACTTTACGTAAAGTTACTATTGATAATGCTGCTGAAGCAGATAGGATTTTCTCAATGCTTATGGGTGACGAAGTTGCTCCACGTAGAGAATTTATCGAAGAAAATGCTACTTATGCAAATATTGACGCATAAGTAATTTTAATAATATTTTGAAATGAAGAGGGGAGTGTTTACTGCCCTCTTTTTATTTTCATAAAAGCACAAATCGTTTTTAGGTTCTACTAATATCTTTAGTAAGCTCTGATATGTAAACTGTTTAAAATGTAATGTAGATTTTGATTTTTAACAGTACAGTTTGTAAAGTTTATACATCAAATAAATAATTACTATTCTCCAAAAATATGATTAAAACTCCCTTGAATGATGTTTGCATTCTTTTCGTGAGACTTTATGTATTGATATATATGTTCAGGTTTAATGTCTTTGGTTATTATTTTGTTGTTTTTGTCTAATATAATTATTCTAGGTGTTTTATGAGTACCGTAGTATATTTCAAAATTAGACGTTTCTTTTTTATCGTATGCATTTATCCACGTAAGTTGATTTATTTCTATAAATTCTTTCCAATCAGCTAATGATTTATTGTTTGTAAGTGTAGCTATAACTTGGATGTTGTTTGCTTCTAATGTTTCGTATTCTTTTTTTAGTTTTAAAATAGCATCAGAACATAAATCACATTCAGGCTCCCAGAATATTAAGACTTTATAGTTTGATTCAATGCTGTTTGTATAGATTGGTTTATCATGAGTGTCAAATAAGTGTAAATCCTGACCTGTTGAACCTATTAAGTTATATTGAATACGATCAATTTTAAACTTCATTACATCATAAGCTTGTTGGCTTACCCAATCAGGTTTATTAATTAAAAAATAATTTCTGTATATGTATACCAGTAATGATTCCAGACGCAAATCTTTAGGGTTTTCATATCTTGCTATCAAATAACTTAGTATATATCTGCGATATTTTTGACTATCCTTTGTTTTTGCAATAAGTGCATCAATATCAGGATATACTTCATTAAGTTTGTTTGCTCTGATATCAAAGAAATAATAACAATAATCAATTAGAGTTCGATGAAAAATGAATTCAGGAGTGTTTAATAAACTTTCATCTTTAAAATCTATTCTATCTAAATAGTGATCAATATAAAATCGGTAATGTTTAGCAGGTTCTGTAAACTGCATTTTTTGTATTGAGTCTGGAACTTCAAATGGTTCTAGAATATTAATAATTTTATAAAGAAATGTTTCAGCATCAATATCATTTTTATAGCGAGAGTATACCAATATTTGTTCCTTATTTAGACTGTCAATTACGTATTCAATACTTTTTACAGTATCTTTTTGATATATCTTATAGAATTCCAGTTGCATCTCTAACTGAGATCTTTGCATATTAATTTTAGCGATTTCTTTTTGAATATTAACGAAGACCTGATATTGTTTTTCTCCATTGATAGTGAGTTTTCCAAGTATGTCTTTTATGTCGGTTTTTATTAGCAAATCTTGATTATCTGCAATAATAATATCAAATCTTGTTTGTGGAGGAATAATTATAAAATATACTCCTGTTTCAAGTCTTATATCCTGTTTAAATTCAACATAGTTATTCTTTGCTACTACAGAATCAATAACTTCAAAATCTGGACCGATATGTTTCCCTAAATATATATAGTAATCGGGACAGTTGTCAATTTCAAGTTTTATATTATATCCAAAAACGGAAAGCTGACAAAAAAACAGAATCCCCAATAAACTATATTTAATTGCAGTTAATGTCATGTAATTAATATTAACTTTAATATTATTCTTTTTCTTCACGTTCCTTTTTCCCTTCTTCGAATTCAATTAGACTTTTTATGTTTTCAACTCCAATTCTTTTACCAATAATTTTCTTTTCTTTATCAAGGACATAAACTACAGGAGTGCTATATATATCATAGAAATCACGAAATTTTGAGTGCGGGTATGGACCATCCCAGATATTGTACCAACCTTCTTCGTACAAATTTTTATCATCTAGGAACTCTTTCCATTCATCTTTATCATATTGGGTATATACTGTAAAAATCTTGACATTCATTGGCTTTAAAGTGTCACGATAATAATCCATTAGTTTAGGGACCTCTTTTTTACAGTGGCCACAATGAGGTTCGAAAAATACAAGAACAGTATAATCAGCTTCTACAGAATGTAAATTGTAATATTTATCATCTACACTTTGCATGCGCTGTAAGTTGTATGCTGTTGCGCCCAATTTTGTAGGAGTAATTTTCTCGACACGCTCTGTTAGTTTAGATAAAAAAGCACTGTCAGCCCATTCTGCTTTGCCACTTAAATACCACTTTTCTGCAATATCAACAAATACAGCATCGTATCCCATAACTTTAGAAGTTTCAAAGTAGTGAAGTAAGTGAGAAGCAGTAAATTGGAACATTAGACTATCTCCAGCTTCGTATGCTTTTGTAATAATCCCATTTGCTTCTGGTAATAAAGAGTCAATCAAAGGAACAACCATTTTATCAAAATAGTAATTTAATTTTCCTTCATATATTGGAGTACGAAGTAAACCATTTTCGGTAAAGTCAATATAATCAAAATAATGTGACTTGTAATATCTGTATTGGAATGTAGAATCGGTAATAACACCATTCTTATCTTTTGGTGGATCAGGTATCTCAACATCTTTCATTGCCAGAAGAATTTTACTAAAGAATGTTTTAGGATTCTTCTCAATAACTTTATCCATATATTCAACTCTTTCTTCATTTAAAGCTCGCATCTTATCAGAAACAAGTTTACGTTCTTCTTCATTATCTTTAACAGCTTCATATTCCTTCGAGAGTTCAGTTCTTCTTTCCTGAATTCCTGCCATTTCTTTTTGATATTCATTGAATAAGATGTTCTCTTTACAGCCTTTGATTTTCATGTTCTCAACATAATTTGCAGTATCTGTTTCAATAGAGAAAGATTTGTTGTCTGCAACAAGAACTTCAAAATAATTCATTCCTCTAGAAGGCATTACTACTAAATAAATACCTCTGTTTAGTTCTTTGTCACCCCTAAATACAGCATTTCCTTTACTGTCAATAGTAGTAGTGTCAATAACGTATTTTTTCTCTCCAAAGTGATGACCCAGATAAATTACTGTATCACTCAAACCTTGGATATTTACTTTAATTTCATAAGACTGTGCAAAAATTGCTGTAGCGAAAAATGAAATTAGAATTAAAATAAACCCTTTTTTCATACCAATTATATTTTGTTAAATTAATATATTATAAACCTCGTTTTTTTTGTATTTCTTTAAATTCTATAAAATTTTTAAGATCATCAACTGATATTCTTTTCCCAATTATTTCCTTGTTCTTATCTAAAACAAAAAGCTTTGGTGTGCTATTTATATTGTAAAAATCTCTAAACCTTGTGTGAGGATAGGGGCCATCCCAGACATTAAGCCAACCATCTTCAATCAATTCTTTATCTTCAATAAAATCTTTCCATTCGTCTTTGTCGTATTGTGTGTAAAATGCAACAATCTGTACATTGAAGTTGCTAAGACTGTCACGATAGTGTTGTACTAATTTTGGGATTTCTTTTTTACAATGTCCACAATGTGGTTCAAAGAAAACTAAAAGGGTGTAATCTGCTTTTATATCATGCAATGTATAGTATTTGTCGTCAATGCTTTGCATCCTTTCTAGATTATGTGCTGTATCCCCAATTATTGTTCCAGACTTTTCTTTCACGATTTTTGTTAGTTTGTTCATAAATACTGAATCTGCCCATGTAGCTCTGCCACTTAAATACCAATCTTCAGCAATTGCAACAAAAACAGCGTCATACCCCATGATTTTTGATGCCTGAAAATATTGCAATAAATGAGATGTTGTGAATTGAAATACTAAACTGTCACCAGCTGTGTATGATTTTTGAATAATCTTATAAGATTCAGGTATTAAAGAATCTGGTAATGGAACTACCATCTTATCAAAATAATAAGTTAATTTATTTTCAAAAATCGGTGTGCGTAATAGTCCTCTTTCAGAAAAGTCAATATTATCAAAATAGTGCTCTTTATAGTATTTGTATTGGAAAGTTGAGTCTGTTATGTTGCCATTCTCATCAAGGGGTGGTTCTGGAATTTCAATATCTTGCATTGCAATAAGTATTTTACTAAAGAAAGTATCTGGATTATCTTCAATAATAGTTTCCATAAAATCAATTCTGGTTTTACTTAATGCTTTTTGCTTTTCTCTGATAATATTCTGTTTTTCAATATCGTCTTTTTCTTTTTTATATTCTTTTGAAAGATCGCTCATGTTTTTTTGAATGTCAGACATTTCTCTCTGATACTCGTTAAATATTATATTTTCTTTACATCCTTTAATTTTTAGATTTTCAACAAAGTTTGCAGTGTCAGTTTTTATTGTGAATTTCTTTTGGTCAGCAATTAAAAATTCAAAATAAGTCATATTTCTAGACGGCATTGCAATAAAGTAAATTCCTTTTTCGAGTTTTTTTGATCCGAAAAAAATAGCTTTGCCTTTACTATTTATAGGTGTTGTGTCAACAACAAATTTGCTTTCACCCATATAATGCCCCATATAGATAACAGTATCACTAATGCCGTTAATTTCTACTTTAATTTCATATGACTGTGCAAAAAGTATAGTTGTTAAAAATGAAATTATAAGAGTAAAAATTACTTTCTTCATATTTTTTATTTCTTTTAGTATGAATGTAAAAAATGTTAATTGCAAATTTAATAAAATTTGATAAATATCTTTGCTCAAATTCTTTGCCAAATTAGTCTTCTGACGTAAAACTTTAAAATTAGTTTGCTGTAGATTTCTTATTTGTAATTTATTTAGAAATTATCTACCCAGCTTCTTCGTTTAGCAAGTTTTAAATCTTTTAACATTGATGCTTTAACATTTATCTGGAACATGTATGATTTACGTAATCCAAAAGGTACTAGATGTAAGCTTGCTTCCCAACAATGTAAATCTCTGTATACATCAATTGTATTGTATGAGAATTGTTTGTTTGCAATATCATAACTACTTGTAAATGAAATTTTCCATTTTGGGGTTAAGTTGAAGTCCCCAGTAACTCTAACTGTTTGAGTGATTTTAGATTCGTCATATGGTTTGGAGTAATTGAAGTTGTACATTACTCTTACATTCCAAGGGATGTTGAAATCAACATAATGGTCGGGATATCCATACAATGTTTCATACTGACTTGAAGGCATTTCTTCATCAGCATTGCTTAAAGATCTTAAAGAAAAGCTAGCAGAAGCTCTGGCAATCGTCATTCTGGCAATTTGTCCAGTTGAATTATACAAGAATTCGTTTATTCTAATTGGAGTTCCTTGTACATTATAGTCAAAATCATAAGGGTCAAAAGTTGCACCAAAAGTTAAGTCCATGAATTTGACTTTTGTTCTGCCGTTAACAGTTAGAGGTTGCCAATTTAAACTGTCTGCCATTATGTTGTAATTAGTAGAAAATACTAAAGATTCTAATATTTTAATTTTTTTATCTGCAGTAGTTGTGTCATTAGAATTTCGAACTTTCATTTCTACATTATTCCCAATATTAAATTTTACAGCTCCTGCTCCTCCACGCGTAGGACTCCCATATGGTAAATTAGTGTATCGTGAGAATGTTTTTGTAATAGTATCGTATTGTCCAGTATTGTTATTGAAAAATATTTCTCCATATTCTCCATAATAGTCATATTGGTCTTGTCCAAAATCTGGTTTGTAATTGAAGCTAACATTTGGAGTAATAACATGACGAAGAGCTTTTATTTTCCCTTTATTGAAATTAAACATTCCATATATTTGAGTAGACCAACTAACATTAGCATTATAATCCCATACACGAGAGAACTTTGAAAAATATTCTGATTGTAGAAAACCAAGAGTGTCTGTATTTGATTCATGTTCCCAAGTGTTTTGAAGCTCTTTGAAATACCATCTTTCGGTATAGTTGAAACTTGGTGAAATAGTAGTGTATTTAAGAAATTTAAACGAAGTGCTTACAGGAATTTTATGATTTATCCCATTTATTATATCATTATATTCAATATCAAAGAAAGCAGAATCATTTGTAGTAGATATTCTGTTAGTCATACTCATATTGTATGAGACTCCAATTTTTTCATAAAACCTTGTTGCTCCAACTTTTACTTTTCTTTTTAACGGATAGATTCTGTTTACATTAAATGTGACATCTGGTAAAGTTAGATTTATTTGATTTGTTGAACTATTTTGATTTTGCCTAAGAGCTGCTGTTAAACTAAATGGTGTTCCCGGCCAATTTTTACTATATGAAATACTAGAAGTCTTATTTGTTGACATATAACTTGATGCTGCATATGAATTGTATTTATCGTATGCAGAACTACTCATGTTGACATCAACCGAAAAGGTCGAATTAGGTCTTGCTTTAGGGTCTTGCTTAAATTTCCATTTAATTGAATACAAATTATTTGTAGAATAGTTTGATAATCCCTTGTACCCAAGGCTGTTTTTGTTGTATACTAGGATTAAATTCCCATTATATTTATAACGCACTTTGTAGTTTGTTGAAAGACTAACACCCCAACTACCTTTTGAGTACATGTTGCCAAGAAGAGTCATATCCATATTGTCATTAATTGCTAAGTAATACCCTCCATTACGAAGGAAAAAACCTCTAACAGTTTCTTCTCCAAATTCTGGAATTACTACACCACTTGAGCCACCTTTTGAATTAGGGAAAAAACCAAATGGAATGCCTAGTGGGGTAGGAATATCTTCAATTACAAGATATGCTGGTCCACTTACAATTTTGTCATTAGGAATTACTTTAGCTTTGCTAATCTTAAAATAATAATGAGGATGATCTAAATCACATGTTGTAAATTTTCCATCAACCATGTGAATGTGACCATTCTCTTGTTTTTTAGTTTTACCACCATGTAAAAAACTGCCTTCAAACTCAGATGTTACCTCTTTAATGATTCCCTTTTTACTTCTAAAGTTATATCTTATAGTATCTGCTTCAAAGTTTTCAGCATCATCAGTGAAAAGTGGCTTGCCAATTGTTGCGCCTGTACTGTCTTGTAGCCCATAAGCAAAAACTTCATTTGTGTTAAAATCCATTTCGATAAATGCTGAAGTCAAATTAATATCTTCGTAAATAACAACAGCATTACCATATAAATATGCTTTTTGCTTTATAAAGTCAAATTGTAATGAATCTTCAGCATCATAATAGACTGGATAATCAAATGCCATATTAGATTTTGGCATATCCAAAGAATCAACACTAACTTTTTTTATTGTGTCATCAATGTTTTGATTAAGTTTTGAAATATTAGATGTGGATGAATATGAATAATATTCACTACTTGTGGTATGATGATTGTAATAAGCAAATCCGTTGTTGGTAAATACAACAAATGATGTTAATAACAGGATCAACAATTTTTTAAATAACGATATGAAAACAATATCTTTGTACAAAATTAAAAATTTGCCCAAAACTAATGAAAAAAACGTTTCGGAGATAAAAACTAGTATGTTTATGAAACAAAAAAATGTAATATTTATTGTCACCCTTATATTAATAGGAATATTTCAGCAAAATTTGCTTGTTGCACAAGTGTCTGAAAAAAACAAAATCAGAACAGTTGTAATCGATCCTGGACATGGTGGCTCTGATCCTGGAGCAGTTGGTAAAATCTCAAAAGAGAAAGATATCGCTCTTGATATTTCTTTAAAGTTTGGGAAAATGATAGAGGATAATTATGATAATGTAAGAGTTATTTATACTCGTACTGACGATCGTTTTGTTGAGTTATATAAACGTGCAAAAATTGCGAATGATAATAATGCAGATTTATTTGTTTGTATTCATATCAATGCATCATCAAGTACATCACCATACGGATCTGAGACTTTTGTGATGGGGCTGCATGTTAATGATGCAAACCTTAAAGTAGCAAAACTTGAAAACTCGGTAATTCTACAAGAAGAAAATTATGAAGAACAATACGATGGTTTTGATCCTAATGACCCTGAAAATCATATTATTTTTAGCCTGTTTCAAAATGCAAATCTAAATCAAAGCTTGTTTTTTGCAGATCATATACAAACAAATTTTAGAGAAGATGTAAAAAGACACGATAGAGGTGTGAAGCAAGCTGGATTTTTAGTTTTGTGGAAAACGACAATGCCTTCAGTATTAGTTGAGCTTGGTTTTATCTCAAACAGAGAAGAAGAAAAATATCTTAACTCGGAAAAAGGGAAGGAAGAACTTGCGAAGTCTCTCTTCGAAGCGTTTGAGGATTATAAAAATCATTACGAAGGGAATACTGCTGTAGAAACAACATCTCATTCAGATAATACAAATACTAATGAAGCAGAAAATGTAAACAATTCAGACGTAAATAATACTTCAGAAAAAACTAACACATCAAATACATCCAACAATAATCAATCCGAAGAAAATGACTCAGAAACGGGAATTTTCTTTAAAGTGCAGGTTATGACATCATCACAAAAAATTGAAATAAATTCAGAAAAATTGAAATCTTATCAAAATGTTGATGTATATTTGCATAACGGAGTCTATAAATGTACTATAGGTAAAGAAACCGATTATAGTAAAATAACAGAACTCCATAAGAAAATTAAGTCTGAGTTTGAAGGGTGTTTTGTTGTAGCATTTAAAGATGGTGGCAGAATCCCATTGAACCAGGCCAGAAGTGAACTGGGACAATAAAATGCAAAAATCTAAGAAGAAGTACATATTATATGGATTAATAGCTGTAGTAATTCTCGCAGTTGGATACTGGGGCTTTAACTTTCTTAGAGGGACGTCACTTTTTAAAAAGACAACCAAATATTACGTATATTATCAACGAATAGAGGGCTTGAACGAATCTAGTCCGGTAACAGTTAATGGTTATAAAATTGGACAGGTTTCAAAAATTTCGTTTTTGCCTGATAATGATTGCAAATTATTAGTGACTCTTGAGATTACAGACGAATTCCAATTGCCTGATTCAACAGTTGCTAGAATTTATAGTATGGATTTAATGGGCTCTAAAGGTGTTGAACTTATCTTTGGAAAAAGTGGAGAATACCTTCGTCCAAACGATACTCTTATCGGAGAAATCGAACAGAGCCTTAAAGATCAGGTTAGTGTACAAATGCTTCCAGTAAAAAATCAGGCTGAAGATTTGATGAAGGAAATTGAAAAAGCAATTGCTGTTATTTCATATATTTTTAATGAAGAGACTCGCGATAATTTAGAGCAGAGTTTTGCCAGCATTAAAACAACAATGACTTATATCGAAAATTCTGCTTACGGACTTGATACTATGTTAACCAGAGAATCTGGTAAGATCTCACGTATCCTGTCCAATGTAGAGTTTATTTCTCTTTCATTGCGTAATAGTCAGGACGAAATTAATAATGTTATCAATAACATGTCTTCATTTTCAGATACTTTGGCAGCCTTGGAGGTTTCAAACACTATCTTACAAGCAAATCAAGCTTTGACTGAATTTAATTCAATTATGGAAAAAGTTAATGCTGGTGAAGGAACTATTGGGCAGTTGCTAAATGATGACAAATTGGCTATTCAACTTGAAGAAGCTGCTGTAAATCTAGATAAGTTACTTAAAGATCTTCGCTTAAATCCTAAGAAATATGTTAACTTTAGTCTGATGAATATCGGTAGAACAGTTAATGTAACTGATGAATCAGAGTTAAGTGATAGAGATAAGAAAGTCTTGGAAAAGAAACGTAGAAAAGAAGAGAAAAAAACTCAGAAAAATAAAAGAAAAGAAGAGGAGAAAAATCAATCTAATAACTCTGTTAATGAAACAGAAAGTGACTTGTCGAGTGCAGATATTAGTTTTATGATACAAGTGCGTGCAGCAACTACAAAAATTGAACTAGGCTCAAATGAATTAATGGGTTATACTGATGTGCTAGAAATTAAAGTCGGAAATCGTTACAAATATTATATTTATCCTCATACCGATGCGTCTTTTACTGATTATTATCTTGGTCTTGCTAAAGAAGATTTTGAAGACGCATTCCCAGTAGCTTTTGCTAATGAATCTCCAATATCCTATTCTTCAGGTGTCGGTTTAATGGCCAGTCAATCAGAATAGATTCACCATTTTACTTTGAATATAAATATTATCTGCAAATTACACTATTTACAGAAAAATTCGTATTATTGTAGAAGCTAAAAGAATTGAGATGAAAAGACTTACTTATTTATTTGTGTTAGTATTATTTGCTATGCCTACAATGCAAGCACAGTACTTGATGGGAGATTTTAATGCATGGTCAAATGCTAATTCTATGCAAGAATATTTTGGATATTATGCTGTTACAGTAGAAGTAACTTCGGATTTTATACCGGGCCAGTTTTTGGTTGATCAGAATGCCGATGGTGTCGATATTTGGGGAGATGCAACTGATTCATACTTACCCACAGTTAATGTTTCAGAAGGACAAATGAGAGGAAGTATTTCTGGTGATTCTCCCGCAAACCTATCTATGAACTTTTCAAATGGAAAATATTATACTTTCAGACTCGAAGGTGATGAAACATGGTGGAATAGAAGATTTGTTGTGATGGAAACTGATGCAATCCCTGTTGATGTTTTGAGCGTTTCAGATAATAGTTCAACTCAGAATGAAAATGATATTACAGTTTCAATAACTACATCTGATGTGTTGTCAAGTCAGGAAACTGTTTATTTGCGATATACAACCGATGGTTGGAGTACATCTTCAATTGTTGCCTGTACAGGAACTGGAACAAGTTATTCTAGTATTATTCTAGGACAATCAGCATCAACAGTAGTTGATTATTATGTGTTTACTTCAGCTATGGAACAAACTTTTGTAAATGCAAATGTCGACTTTTCAACTCTTAGGGCAAATAATAATGCAGGATTAAATTATACATATACTGTAACATCTGCATCTGCTTATGCTGTAGCAAGTGTGAGTTCTGATCTTATAGAAAATATTTTGGATAATGCTGTTATTGATGTTGAAATATTTAACGACACATTTGATGATGCTACAATTGATCTTGCAAATATAACTTTAAATAATGCACCTGCAGGATTAACAGTTTTTGATGTTGCCTATACAGATGTAAACAATATTTCTATTACACTAGATTTTGATGGAACAGATTTTAGTGCAAATATATCAAATTTTTCGATAACAATTGAAGCTGCAGAGCTGTCTGGAACTGATCCCTTAACTACGAATGAATTAATAATTTATGCTTACGTTTTAACAGAAGACTTTTATTTTTCAAAAGTAGTGTGTTGGGAAGGTGGAGCAAATGACGTTTATTATAATGATACAGATTTTAATGGACATGATTTTGGGATGTTGAATTCAAGTAGTAGCTTATATTTAAAATCAGGACAAGCTTTTGTTTGGAAAGTTTCTGGTGGAGATGTTTTTTCTGCAAAAATGTTTTATAGGCTTTATAAAGATGGAGACACTCCCGGAGCTTTCGTAGAACAAGCTTTAGGCTGGGAAAGCGAAAGCGTTTCAAATGATACAACATATCAAATATGGTGGAATGACGAACCTGACGAAACAAATCTTAACTTATTGGAATCTGTTACTGCTGGAACATATTATGTCGAAGTTTATTTTGAAACTGAAAATGGAGATTCAGAAATTTTGACAAGAAATAACGATGGGTTAAACTATATTGCTCAGTTTACATACGAAGAATCAGTAAGTCTAACAGCAGTACCATCAGCTGAATTAAATTCATCATCTTTAAACGATATGACAATAGACTTACAGTTAGATGCTGAAATATTTGATGATGCAACACTTGAATCAACAAATTTTACATTAAACAATGCACCTGCTGGATTAACAATCTCAGGAGTTGTTTATGATAATGCATCTTCAGCAACTTTGACATTAACATATTCAGGAGACCCAATTCTTACTCAAATAGATGATTTCTCAATAACTGTTGCAGCTATTGAATTAGCAGGAGATTCTGATCTTACATCAAATAATATGACAATTCTTGCAGATGGGCAAACAATTTATATAGTCACACCCGCGATAAAAATTTGGGAGGGAGGAGCAGAAGATGAAGTATACCCAATTTTTGATTTTAATGGACATGACTTTGGAGTTAAAGACATAACGAGTAGTCTATATTTAAAGTCTGGATGGACACTAATTGATATAATTGATGGGAATAGTGTTTTATCTGTATATATGTATTTTCGTATGTACAAAGATGGTGATATTCCTGGTAACTTTAATCAAATTGATTTATCTTATTATTCAGGAATAGATATGTATGGTTATTCTGTAGAGACATGGTCAAATGAAATGGATTTAAATCTATTAGAATCGTTATCAGAAGGAAGGTATTTTCTTGAGGTTTATTTTGAGGCAGAAGATCAAAATAACAATGTTTATTATGATAATAATAACGGAATGAATTATATTGCTGAATTTACATGGGAAGATATACCTTTTCTAGTTTCCAACCCTGCTGCAGAATTAAATTCGTTTAGTTTGAATAATATGGAAATTTCCTTAACATTAAACAATGAAACGTTTGTTGATGATGTTTTAGAATCATCAAATTTTGTTTTAAATAATGAACCTGCTTACCTGTCAATTAACAATGTGTCATATATAAGTGATACTGAAGCGGAAATAATACTGGCTTATGACGGGACAGAAATCCTTACACAGATTGACAATTTTTCGATAACAGTTGCTGCTGCTGAACTAACAGGTGGAGTTGATCTGCAATCAAATAATATGACAATTCTTGCAGATGTTGAGCACGAAGGAATTTATATGAGCAAAGTGTCAATGTGGGAAGGCTCAGGCGATGATACATGGTATGATGATTTTGATTTTGACGGACATGATTTCGGAAGTTTTAACTCTGAAATGTCATTGTATTTCAAAACTGGACAGGTGTTTTCATGGCAGGATGATTTTGGGAATATAGATTCTGCAGCAATGAATTACAGAATTTATAAAGATGGAGATACTCCAGGTGAATTTACTAATGTTGATCTTCCATATCATTCCGAATGGGTATCTGGAGATAATACAGATAAACTTTGGTGGAATGATTCTCCTGACGAAATTGATATCAATATTATTGACGGGATTGATGAAGGAACTTACTTTTTTGAAGTTTATTACGAAGCAAGAACAGGTGAGGGAGAAATATTATATAATAATAATGAAGGAGCTAACTATATCGCAACATTTACCTATACTTCAGATCCAATATTAACTGCTGTTCCTGAAGAAGCACTAACAGAAGAAAATCTTGATGGGGCTGTTATTACTCTAAATATAGCAGAAGACTTTTTTGCAGATGCAATCCTTGAGCAATCTAACTTCTCATTAAACAATGCTCCAGTTGGAACTACAATTTCTGATGTAACCTATGTTGGACCTTATGAGGCTACTGTAACACTTGCATTTGATGGAACAAACTTTGATACAGATATAGTAGATTTTAGTATAACTGTTGCAGCAGATGAGTTTGATGCAGGGGGCGAATTGACTTCAAATAATATCACGATTAATGCAATAGACGAAAATATTACTATTTCGACACATTTATTGACTTCAGATTTATTCCAAAGATACCTGGGAGATGTAGATTCATACTGGATAAATATGGAAATCGGACAGTTAGAATGGAATACTGCTGAGATTGGTTATGGAGAATCTTCAACAGTACCAGATGCTTGGAATTGGTCAAATGCAGAATGGTACGAAGATGGAGAAGGTAACAACAAACGAGTCCATACACAATTAACTATCCCAAATGAATCAGGAGTATTATATTATGCCGGACGTGTTAGAAATACTGAAGAAGGTACATGGTTCTATGCCAATTCTACTGACTGGTCAGAAGCAGATGTTCTAAATGCAGTTTATACAATAGAAACTCTTGATTTGCCTGCTGTAGAATCTTCTTCAGCTACTATGATTGATGGAACAAGAATTAATGTTGAATGGACAGCAAATGTAATGTTTACTAACGTAATTATTCTTGCTAAAGAGTTTGCTTCAATTTCAACTAATCCGATACAGGGAACAACATATTCTGTTGGTGAACTAATTGATGGAGCAGAAGTTATTTATAAAGGTAATGCAGGAAATTTTATGCATACAGGATTAGAAAATAACACAACTTATAATTATAAAATATACACTTTAAATAACGATTATTATTCATCAGGAACAGATGCAACTGCTTCAACAGACGATTCTCAAGGATGTACATTTGTATTGGATTTAGGAGATGATGTTAACGTATGTGGAGGAAGTTCTGTACTGATTAATACAGGACTTGTAGTTGAACCTTTTGGTGATACAGTTACAATTTATTTTAATACTTATGAACATGCTGAATTTGCCTCTCTTACTAAAGTTTATCTTCATGCAGGAGTTCAGCTTGCTGGAGGATCAGCTTGGGATTATACAGTTGGAAACTGGGGTGAAGATGATGGTCTTGGTTTGATGACTCCGCATGATGCAAATACATGGAAAATTACATTTAATCCACTTGAGTACTTTGGATATCCTATAGATAGTGATTTGCAAGGAATAAATCTTGTTTTTAGAAACGATGATGGTACACTTGTAGCGAATAATCCAGATAACCTAGAAGATTATTATATTGATATGAGCGTTGTACCGCCTGTCCCAAGTCATACAACACTTACACTAGATTTTATTCAAAGTGAGATTGCCGATATCCTTTGGAGTAATGGTGAAACAAGTACTTCGATTTCTGTTAGTGATGCTAGTGAATATTCTGTAATTGCTACAGACATTAATGGTTGCGTAGGAATGGATACAATAAATGTAGAATTGCACTCACTTCCTTACGTAGAACTTGGCGAAGATCAGACTGTTTGTGGAGATACTGAGATTATTCTTGATGCAGGAGAATTTGAATCATACGCATGGAATGTTGATAGTACTTCTCAAACTATAATAATTTCAGAACCCGGAATGTATATTGTTACTGTAACAGATGTTTATGGTTGTACTGGATTTGATGTCGTAAATGTAGATATGATTGATTATCCAATTGCCGAATTTTCATATGAATTTTCAGACGAATTTACAGTACAGTTTAGTGATTCATCAGAGAATGCAACAATATATTCATGGGACTTCGACGGAGATGACTCAGAAGATAGTGACCTTGCAGGTGATGTGTTATATACATATTCAGATTTAGGACAATATGGAGCAGCTCTTACTGTTTCAAATCAATGTGGAGAAGATACATATTCAACTGTAATTTATGTGTTGGATATTGATAATAATGAAATTATAGAAATTAATGTTTATCCAAATCCGGTTTCAGAGTATTTGACAATAGAATTGCCTGTAAATAATTCAGATATTCGTATAAAGTTATTTAGTATTGATGGAAAACTCGTTGTTGATGAATTTGTTTCAGAATCTGATAGATATGTTCTGGATGTGACTGGCTTTGAAACAGGAATGTATACATTGATTATTCAATCTGGAGATAATAAAACAGAAAATAAAATAATAATAAAATAGATCATTATGAAGAAGACATTTTTAATAATTGCAAGTGTATTTATTAGTGTATTGGTATTCTCACAAACACCATGGACTGGAAGAACGTATTGTAAAATTATATTAGATACCAAATTGATGGAAAACCCTTCATGTAGTCTTGGTGGCGGTCTTGATTATCCTGCTACATGGGAAAAAGTTTATGCTCACTTAGGTTTATGTACATGCAATATTGAGTCAGATGAAAGAGATTGTTCTTCTGAAACAGAAAATGAGATATTTTGTTATTCTCAGATTACTCCTTTTCAGTCATTAGTATGGCAGCATGTTGTTGGTAACTGGGGCGAGATTGCTGAAGATGATGGTGTAGGCTTAATGACAAGTCTAGGAGATGGAGTTTATTCAATAGAATTTATCTTTGAAGACTATTTTAGTAGTGATGTTGTAAGTACTCAGCTTGGTGAGACTAGTGCTGTCCCATCTATGATTTGGGATGTTAATCAAGGAGGGAAACCTTACACAATGGGAATGGTTTTTAGAAATGTTGATGGATCTTCCTCAGGACGTGACCAACTATGTAAAGACCTGTTTCTTGTTGATATTTTAGGTGACCCACAGGTGATTCAGGGATCAAATACTACTGGTCCATTATTCCCGGCAATGACAGTAGATATTCATGATGCTGGTATTGAAGAAATAATGACATTAAGTGATAATACCATGATTTTCCCAAATCCAGCTAAAGATGAATTTAATTTGAGCTTTAAGCTTGTAAAAGGTAATACAGATGTTCAAATAAGAATATTTGATGCTCAAGGGAAACTAGTACACAAAGAATGTTTTGGTTCACAAAATATAGGTTGGTATAATCATCGTATTGAAACTGCAGATTTTGAACAAGGAATATATATGGTGCAAATTTCACTAGATAATTATGTGTCTCATACAGAGAGAGTACATGTAATAAAGTAAGACACAAAAAACTATATTATGTCGAAAAAGAATTTAATAATTTTTATTGGGATATTTATAATCCCGTTTTTTGCAAAATCTCAGGTAGTAACATGGGAGCCATTGTATCCTACAATTTATGATACTGTAACTGTATATTATGATGCAACTCAAGGCAATGGCGTTTTAGAGGATATTTCTCCTGTTTATGCACATACAGGTGTTCTTAGTGCACTAAGTTTAAATAATAACGACTGGAAACATAAAATTGCTAATTGGCACGAAGGAGATTCAATTCTGGAAATGGAATCTCTTGGTGATAATATGCATAAATTTAGATTTAAACCTAAGGGCTTTTATAATATTCATCAAAGTGAAACTGTAACAGATTTATGCTATGTTTTTCGTGATAAAGATGGAATACTAGCTGGTAAAAATGCAGATGAATCTGATATATACGTCCCTTTATGGACAGATGACATGTTAGCTCGATTTACTGCACCTATGGTATTTCCTTTATTACCCAATGCTGGAGAAGATTTTGATGTTACTGTTACTGCAAAAGGAGAGGGGATGATAAATGTTTTCCATGATGGTAGTTTAATATCACAAGCATATGATTCTATTTTAAGTACAAATATTATTGCTGGAAGTACTGGAAAACATTGGATTCGATTTGAGTATCAATCTGGCGGAGAGTCTGAATCTGATAGTATTTTTTACCTAGTGCAAGAAGCTGTTAATGTTGAGGAACTTCCTGCTGGGATTGTTGATGGTATAAACATCATTGATGATAATACTGTTGTGTTTTGTTTAAATGCACCTTGGAAAGAACGTGTTTATATGATTGGTGATTTTAATGATTGGCAAATTGATTCCAATTTTCAATGTAATCGTACTCCAGATGGAGAAAGATGGTGGTGTAGAGTTGAAGGTCTTGAATCAGATATAGAATATAGATTTCAGTATTTAGTTGATTTTGAAATTAATATTGCAGACCCATATAGCAAAAAACTTCTTGACCCATTTAATGATACAGAAATTCATCAGGTTATTTACCCTGATTTAATTGATTATCCTGATGGTAAGGCGAGTGAAATGGTTGGTGTGTTTTCGATTACTGAAGATGAATACCAATGGCAAGTTACTGATTTTGAAAAACCAGATAGTCGAGATCTTGTTGTTTACGAAATGCTTGTTAGAGACTGGCATTTATGGCATTCATATCAAACAGTTTTAGACTCAATAGATTATCTTGTAGGACTTGGGATTAATGCAATAGAGCTAATGCCAGTTAATGAATATGATGGTAATGATAGTTGGGGATATATGCCTGCTTTCTTTTTTGCTCCAGATAAATGCTATGGAACTTCTGATATGTTGAAAAATTTTGTCGATGTATGTCATGAAAATGGAATAGCAGTTATTATGGATTTGGTGTTAAATCATGCTAGTGGGCAAAATACAATGGCAAGATTATATTACAATAAAGAAAAGTATCGTCCTACTTGGCAAAATCCTTGGTTTAATGAGTTAATCCCGCATCCGTATGGCTATCATAATGATTTTGATCATGAAAGCCAATATACAAAAGATTTTGTGGATTCTGTTCTGTTATATTGGATTAGTGAATATCATATGGATGGATATCGTCTCGACCTTTCAAAAGGATTTACCAATACTGTTACTGTTGGTTACGATGAAGAAGGAGATATTAACTGGACAGATGTTGGTGCATGGGGAAATTATGATGATGTTCGTATCGCGAATATTAAAAGAATGGCTGATGTAGTTTGGGAGCAATATCCTAGTACATATATGATTTTAGAACATCTCGCAGGATTTGACGAAGAAAAAACTTTGTCAGATCATGGTTTTATGCTATGGTGTGGAATGGCTGCAAATGAGCAATATTCTCAAGCAGCAATGGGTTGGCCAGATAATTCTGATTTTAAATATGGCGTTTCATATCAGAACTATCAAGGAAATAGTCTAGGACGTCATAATTTGGTCGGTTATATGGAATCTCACGATGAAGAGCGATTAATGTACAAATGTTACACTTATGGTAATATGAACATTGAAGGTAATGATACTACATACAATACACGTGATAAGGAAACAGCTCTTGAAAGAATGGGGCAGGTTGCAGCATTTTTCTTTACTATTCCAGGACCAAAAATGTTCTGGCAATTTGGTGAACGTGGTTATGATTATTCAATAAACTGGCCTGCAGTTGAAGAGCCAGGAGCAACAAGAACTGATAAAAAACCTCCATTATGGCAATATATGAAAGAAGGAGAAAGACAATACTTATATAAAGTTTATCGAGCTTTAATTGATCTTAAAACTGATTATAATATTTTCCGTACTTCAAATTATGAAATGAGTACTGCCGCTTATGATAAGCGTATAAGACTATGGGATGACGGATATTGTGAAGGAGAAATGCAGGTTGTTGTTTTAGGTAATTTTAATGTTGTTAGTCAGTCTGTTTGGCCTGAATTTTCGCATGATGGTGAATGGTATGATTATTTCACTGGAGACACAATCAATATAAGTAGTGTTCAAACTGAAAATCAAGGTTTTTCATTTGAATATCAACCAGGCGAGTATCATATTTATACAGATATGCGTTTAGATATTCCTGATTTTACTCTTGATACAGCTTCTAGCGAAGATGCTGTTCCTGGAATTATTGGTGATATATATAGCACAACTGCTTACCCAAATCCATTTAATGATGAATTTACTCTTGAGTTTTCTTTAAAACAAAAGGAAAATGTGGAAATTATGTTGTTCAATACTGTAGGACAGATGGTTCAGCGTGAAAATTATGTAGGATTAGTTGGAAGAAATAAAATTGAATTAATTATATCTGAGGGAAATCCTGCAGGGAATTATTTTTATATGATACGTACAAAAGATTCCAAGATTAGTGGTAAAGTGATTAAACAATAAAAGCATTAATAAATATAAGGAAGCCTTATTTTTATTAAGGCTTTCCTGTTTTTTATTTTTATATTTTTTGAGATGAAGAGAAAACCAAGATTAAGTTTTTGGCAAATCTGGAACATGAGTTTTGGATTTTTAGGGATACAGTTTGGGTTTGCATTACAAAATGCAAATGCTTCTAGAATTTTACAAACTTTTGGTGCAGATGTACATCATTTAACTTGGTTTTGGCTTGTTGCACCAATTACTGGAATGATTATTCAACCAATTATTGGTTATTTAAGCGATAGAACATGGAATCGTTTTGGACGACGAAGACCTTATTTCTTAGTAGGTGCAGTTTTAACTTCAACAGCTTTAATATTAATGCCAAATGCACCTCATTTTGCTGGATATATTGCTCCAATGTTTGTTGGTGGAGGACTTTTAATGATAATGGATGCTTCCATTAATATTTCAATGGAGCCTTTTAGAGCACTAGTGGGAGATAAACTTCCTGAAGAACAGCATACATTAGGATTTTCTGTTCAAACACTATTAATTGGAGTTGGTGCTGTTGTAGGATCTTGGTTACCATATATATTAGCAAACATATTTGGCGTTTCTAACGAAACTGGCAATGGACTTGTGCCAACAAATGTTATTTGGTCTTTTTATATTGGAGCAGCAGTACTTATTGCTTCAATTATTTGGACTGTTACTACAACTAAAGAGTATCCACCTGAATTTTATGAAGATGAAATTCCAGAGAAAAAGGAAAAGGAGAAGTTTAAAATACCTAGGACAATGTTGCAACTGCTTGTTGTACAATTCTTTTCGTGGTTTGCATTATTCTCAATGTGGGTTTTTACAACACCAGCAATAGCAGGTAAATTCTATGGGACAATGGATGCAAACTCTGCTGCTTATCAAGAGGCTGGCGACTGGGTGGGAATTCTTTTTGGAATTTATAATGGAGTTTCTGCTGTTATTGCATTATCGTTACCTAAAATAGCTGCAAAGTTGGGTAGGAGAGCGACACATGCTTTAGCTCTAAGTATAGGAGGAATATCATTTTTGTCTTTTGCTTTTATTCCATCTGCAAATTTATTGTGGATTCCAATGATAGGAATTGGGATTGCTTGGGGAAGTATTTTAGCAATGCCATATGCAATGTTAGCTAGTTCTATTCCTGCAAAGAAAATGGGAATATTCATGGGATTATTTAATATGTCAATTACAATTCCACAAATAATAAACGGAATTTTCGGTGGTTTAATCTTAAAGTATTTCTTTAATGATGAACCAATTAAATCAATTTATATGGCTGGCGTTTGCATGTTACTTGGTGCTGCAGCAACATTTTTAGTAAAAGAAGTAAATGTAAATAAGCTTAATCAAAATATTGAATAATAATAGCTTCTTAAATAATTCTTAAATGTTTTGTTCGTAATGATATAAAGCGTAATTTTGCCAACGAAATAAATATAAAAATAAAAACATGAAAATTCAAAACGGAACATTAGTAACTATCGAATATGACTTGTATGTAGATGGTTTTGACGGTGAATTAATTGAGTCAATAAAAGCTGACGAACCTGCAATATTTCTTGTTGCAAACGAAGAAATGCTTGAAACTTTTGAAGAAAAACTTATTGGTTTAGAAGCTGGTGATACATTTAAATTCAGTCTTTCAAAAGAAGAAGCATATGGTGACGAAGATGAAGAAGCTGTTGCTGAATTTCCAAAAGATGTATTTCTTGAGGAAGATGATAGTAAACTTCCAGAAGTTGGTGATTATATTCCAATGGAAGATGAAAGCGGAACTGTATTCGACGGTGTTGCTATTGAAATTACTGAAGACTATGTAGTGATTGATTTTAATCACCCATTGGCAGGAGAAAGTCTTTATTTTACAGGAAAAGTTCTTAAAGTAGAAGAAGCAAAAGCAGAATAATTACTTTAAAAATAAAATAGCAGCTTCTATTTTGTAGGAGCTGTTTTTTTATGCTTTTTACTTAGAAAGCGAAGTATCATAAATCACAAAAAAAAATAACTACCTTTGTTGTCCAAAATACAAATAGATGAAAAAGAATAATCAGGAGGAAATGATGGAGAAAATGAGGGAGATTGCAAGGCAAAATCCTGAGAATATTCGTATAATCGAAACTAGCGTTAATTCTGACCTGCAAATAGAATTTTTTGAAGCTCTTCAGGAAATCAGTGATGAAGATGAAGATGAAGACATTGCTGTATTAAATTCAGAATTACTTTCTTTTGATACTTCTATAGATAGAAAAAAAGAAATACTTGCAATTTTTACTTCTCTTGGAGAAGTCGAAAGTTACAGACATATTGAGGAATACCTTAAAATTGCTGATGAAGAAATTAAAACATGGGCATTTCTGGCTTGTCAGCAGGGCAGAATGTTCCTTGAATCCAGACTTCTTGAGGAATCAAAAATTTATATTGCATCGGGTTTAGGTGGGAAAGAACACAGACTTCGATATGTTTTTGCTTTTACAACAAAAGATGGAGAGAGTACAGATTCACAAAAGAATATTATCAAAGGAGAAATTGAATACTTCCTTAAGAAAAATGACGGATTAGTTGAAAAAATAGATTTTATCGATGGCTTCACTGTTTGTACAGCTTTGATTCCAATATACATAAATCTTATTGATTTAATTCAAGAAATTGTTTCTGAAATAAATCAGTATGGAGATTTTCTTCGCGAGAATGTATTTGTGACAAATGAAAAACAAGTTGCGATTGATGATTTAAAAGATATTTTTGAATAAAAATAATTATAGTCCCTATGTCTGAACATATCGTAAAAATTGAACAATCCTGGTACGAACATATTGGGCAAGAATTTTCAAAAGAATACTTTGTAAGGCTTAAAGAATTTATTATTTCAGAAAAAAAACAATTTAAGATATTTCCCCCAGATTCACAGATGTTTGCGGCTTTTGATTTGACTCCATTTAATGATGTGAAGGTCGTAATTATCGGACAAGATCCATATCATGGCTCAGGGCAGGCTCATGGTTTATGTTTTTCTGTTCCTCAGGGAATCAAAGTTCCACCATCACTTGTGAATGTTTATAAAGAACTGAATTCAGATATCGGATTTCAGATTCCAAAACATGGTAATTTAGAATCCTGGGCAAAACAAGGAGTGTTTTTGTTAAACGCAACACTATCTGTACGTGCTCATACTGCTGGTTCACATCAAAAAAAAGGATGGGAAATCTTTACTGATAATGTTATATCAACATTGAGTGCTAAAAGAAGTAACCTGGTTTTTTTACTTTGGGGAAACTATGCAAAAGCAAAGGAAACACTAATTGATCAATCAAAACATTTGGTTCTTAAAGCTGCTCATCCATCTCCACTCGGAGCCTACAAAGGTTTTTATGGATGTAAACACTTCTCAAAAACCAATGAATATTTAGTGAAGAATGGGTTAGCGTCTGTAGATTGGGCAATAAAAAATAATGAAAATACTTTACCTTTCTGATGAATATTCTGATTGTAACGTAACTCTGCAATCAGGTTTGAGTCAAGTTATGAGTGCAAAACTCATAGTCGAGTATTCGATTATGAATCTAAAATTTAAATCTTCTTCAAAGCCAAAAACAATATCTCTCTTTTATCAAGACGATATCTTTCGACCATTTCGTCAGATAAATGTTTATTGATATCAAATTCATCAACTTCGAATCCAGCTTCTTTGATTCTATCAGCATAATCTAAACCATGCCAACGAACATGGTCATATTGACCAAAAATTCTTTCTCTTTCCTTAGGATCTGTTATGCTCAAGTCTTCGTGAGTTTCTTTATAATCGTAGTTTATTGGAACCTGCATTATTGCTCTACCACCTGGCTTAAGAATGCGTAGCAATTCCTGCATAGCCTTAATGTCGCTTTCTACATGCTCTAGCACATGATTACAAATAACCCAATCGTAAGTGTTGTCTTCCAAAGGAATATTCATGATATCAAAGTGAATATCAGCAAGAGGAGATACTAGATCTCCAGTTGTGTAATCCAGATTTTCTGCTTTGCGAAATCGCTTATAAAAAGGTTGTTCAGGTGCAATATGCAGAACTTTTGCTTCTTTTGTAAAAAAATCGGAGTGATTGCGAAGAAATAACCACATTAAACGATGACGTTCCAGAGACAAACATACAGGACAAAGTCTATTTACTCCAGCTTTATTCCCATATGGTAAAAACTTGCGAAAATGCTTTCCACATACAGGACATTCAACTTTATTTCCAAGGTAAAAAGGCCTTATCAAAAACGAAAACATTTTTGAGAATCTTATCAGTAAAGGTCTAGGTATATGTCGTACAAAAAATCTAATTATTTTTCTCATTTGCTAAATCTATCTTCCGGGTTGTCAACGATTTTTCGTTAACTTCCAATAAATAATTATGTAAAACAAACCAAATATAAGTCTTTATGTTCTGATATCCCATTTTTCTTAACAAATTTGCATATTTGGCAGTCTGTTTAACGTATTTTGATTGTTCGGTATCTCCAAATTTATAATCAACAATAATAATCTCGTTATCGTTTTCCATTATCCTGTCAGGACGTCTGATGAATCCACCAGTATCGGCAATTTCCATTTCGTTACTAACTCTGTAAGTACCATCAAACCACGATTGAATGAATGTGTGGTTAATAGTTTCTAAGATTTTATTCTTGTAATCTGTAACAGAATCTTGACTAATAACTCCTGAGTTACTAAGTTTTGATAAAGCATCATCAATATCAGAATAACTAATAATATTTTCAAATATTTTATGAAGAATAATACCTTCTAATATGTGGTCAGCAGAAGAGCTCTCGTGTTTTTCTTTTTCGAAAAATGGTTTGATTTTAATCTGTTTATCAGGTATGAAAATATCATATGTTTTAATGTAGTCTGTATCACTATTCTTTTTGTCAACAGGTGATATTGATCCATCAAAATAGGTAGTCTTTATTTCATCTTCTTTAGTTTTCCATGTACTTCCATTAACTGATGATATGATTTCTATTCCAGCTTTAAAAGTATTCATAACAGAATCTTTTTTTACTTTTTCACCTCCAGAGATGAATAAAGCTTTTTTTGCTCGTGTAAAAGCAACATACATCATGTTAAATGCTTCTATTGTCTGACGAAATTTGTCAAGATAATAATTCCTGGAGAAATGACTTTTTGCAAGTTTAGAATCAAAGTTTGCAGGCCATACTGGAAGTGTATTATATGGTTCTATATCGGAGTTTACCCAAATAGTATTGTTTAATCTGTATAAAGGCCAGTTACAAAATGGGACAAATACAATATCTGCAGCCAGTCCTTTTGATTTATGAACTGTTATAATGTTTATTGCATTTTGTTTTTCAGGAATTCGAAGGTTTTGCTTTTCTCCATTTTCTTCCCAAAATTCAAGAAATCCATTGACTTCTGGAGTATTGTTTTGGCTGAAATCATGAATTAAGTCTCGTAATGAATTTAAAAATGGAATATTTTCTTCAATCTTATTTAGCCCTAAAGTTAAAATAAGAGTGTCTGTTAATTCATGTAAGAGTGTATAATTGTATTTTTCCTTAGCTGGCTCAAGTTTTTTCGATAAATGTTTTGTGTACTCATCTTTGTTAAAAATAATTTCTGTTTCATCCTTTAAGTTTGAGTAAACATAATATGAGTATGCAGCCTCTGTAAAAGCTAGTTCATTTCTATTATCTGCTAAATATTTTAGGCAGGAAATTATAAGTCTAACTGCTTTGTTAGAAGATATATAGAGCGCTTCAGAAGAAATAACATCATATGTAATCCCAGGTTTTGCTTTATCTGACTGAGAATATTTAATTATTTCATTTGCAATTAGAGAACCTTCCTTATGAGAGCGAACTAGAATCATCATATCGCCAGGCTCGTAGTTCTTTTCTTGTAAATCCTCAATATTTTTTATTAGGTTTTGGATTGTTAGCTCTACTGTATTTTCTGATTCTTTAAATATGTCAATTTGAACTAAAGAGTTGTAATCTTTTTGAACTTTTTGATCAATTTTACTATAAATAGATGTAGTTATTAGTTCTCCTGTTTCTGCCTGTAGTTCAGCTGGAGTCTCACTAATTACAGCTTGTTCAAGAATTTTTGCAGCTTCTCTAAAAAAATCGTTATTAAACTTAACAATAGATTCTCCACTTCTCCAATTATCTAATAAGTTTATATCATGACTAAAGTTGCCAAACTCTTTTTTTACATCAGTAGCAAGCAAACGCCAATCGCCACCTCGCCAAGAATAAATAGATTGTTTAAGGTCTCCTACAAGAATGTTTATTTGTTTGTCGTCTCCTGTAGATAGACTTTCGGATAAGAGAGGTTTAAACGAGTCCCACTGAATTCTACTTGTGTCTTGAAATTCATCTATCAAATAGTTTTCAAAATAACTACCTGTTTTTTCGTAAATAAATGAAGAACTGTTTTGATTTGCTATTTCTGATAGAAAAACTGGGATCTCTGAAATCAAAAATTTGCCAGACTCATAAAGATTTTGATGAATGACTTGTAGAGCTTTATCAATTAAGGCAGCATAATTTAATTGCCCTTTGATAATTCTAACTGTATTGTAATCTATTAAATTTGTTATGTAATATTCTTCAAGTTGCTTGCTGATTTCGATTAGTTGTAAAGTTGCAGAATGCAAAGGCTCTTTATCAATATCAGCTTTTTTTAACCATTTCGAAATGTCATCAATATTGTTAAAATGCGTATCCATTTTATTGATGATGATTTTATCAATAGTGTGAAGGAGTCTATTAACGATACTTGTTTTTCCACGACTAAAATCTTCGATACTAAGATTATTATTTGTAAGCACAGTTTGCATTTGAGCACAATAATCTTCGATTTTATTAATGAAGCTATTTTCAATTGATAAAAGCGATTTCTTAAACTTATCGAGAGATTCTTTGCCAGCAAAGAATTCCTTATATTCCTCTTCGTATAGACGAAAATCAGATTCGAGAACAGTTTTGATAAAACCTTTTAATTTACGTCTGAAATCCCATTTAACAGACTCGTTGATATTCTGTTCAACAAGTTGAATAATATCGTTTTTTAGACTTTTATCTTCCTCGCAAAGGCTTATTAAATCGTCTACTCCTTTATTTATGATTTGATCTTTGTCGAGTTCAATTTCATAATTGTACTGTATGCCTGTTTCTCGAGTGAAATTTCTTACGATTTTTTGAAAAAAACTATCAATAGTAGAAACTGAGAAAAAAGAGTAATCATGTAAAATATCTTTAAAGATATCTTTTGAAATTTCAATTATTTTAGATTCTGGTAAATTTGTAAATTGTTTAATTTCCTGAACTCTTTCCCCACTATGTTCTGACTGAGTAATTTTGTGCATTTCCTCAACAATCCTGCTTTTCATCTCATCACAAGCTTTATTTGTAAATGTGACAGCTAGAATGTTACGGTGAGCTTGTTTCTTAGCAAATAAAAGTAGGATGTATTGACCTGCGATATTATGCGTCTTGCCAGATCCGGCAGAAGCAGAATATAAAAGAAGTTTCCCCATTATTCGGGTACGCTGATATTAGTTGTTTCGCACTCGAAAACATCTGATGTGAAATTATATTCTTCAGGAAAATCAAGACATTTGATTTCGTATGTTCCAATAGGTTTAACTACTGAATTTGATTCTCCGGCTTCAATATCAAAAACTTTAAGATTGTCAACATAAACTTCTATTGTGTTAGTAGAGTTATTTGTAACCTCAATTGTTCCGGTATGATTTAATTCACAAGAGTCTTTTACACGACATGACATTGCTAAAACCATTGTGAGGATCAATGTAAGTAATGTTAATTTTATCTTCATTTTTTAAATATTATTTTTCCCAAATTTAATAAAAAAAGGTTTATTAAGAAAGAAGTTTTTTGCAAAGCTCATAAAATGAGGGTTAGGATTTCCCTTTATTCGTTTTCTGACTTGCAACATTAAGCCCATCTATGATTGGATTTTTACCATCTTCGACAGGAAGATATTCTGTGTATATTTTTGACATTGATTTAAAAAGACTTTTTCGTGCAGGTTTAAATCGTTTTTCCATTTCCTGAATGATTTCTCCTGCTTGGTTTCTCTTGGTTTTATCATCCCATGGGCAAGTTTCTTTTTCGGTTGGGAATCCTTGAATTTTTGCAAAATCTAAAATCTCTTTGTTCGTTAACAAAATCATAGGTCTGATAAGTTCAATTCTTCCTTTGAACATTTTTAGACTTGCAGGCATAGAACTGATACTTGCATGATAGCACATGTTTATCAATAGAGTTTCAACAGCATCGTCCAAATGATGACCTAAAGCAATTTTATTACAATTGTACTTTTCACTGAGCTCAAAAAGTCGCTTGCGCCTGTTCCAAGAACAAAGAAAACACTGCGATTTATTTGTGTCTGTTGAGAAATCAACAGTAATTGTATCAATAATAAATTCAATACTGTGCTTGTCGCAGAAATCTTGGATGTAATCTCTGTCAATAGAGTAGGGGACATTCTCAACATCAATGTGAACAGCAACTAAAGTGTAATTTTCTTTTCGATATCGTAATCTTGTTGCTAATCCAGATAAAAGACTCATAGAATCTTTTCCTCCTGAAACTCCGACAAGTATTCTATCACCATCCTCAAGTAGATTATAATTTCTAATTCCTTTTGATAATTTTGAATAGAAATTCTTGGTTTTTCGTATTTCTGCTTTATTTCCTGATTCTGCCATTATTTTAAATATCCGATTTTATGTAAATAAGACCATCCTGTAGCCCAATTAACATTTTTAAATGCACCTTTGTATTCTGCATTATCAAACCAAGTGTCTTCAATATTTGCAAGGTTGTCAGAAACATTGCCTGTAGGAAGAACCTCAATATAGTTTGATTCAATTGTAATACCTGGATCGCACAAAATATTATTCGAATTTACAAAATAATCGTTTAAGTCTGTCTGAATTTCTTCAGGAACTGTTGTTGTTGAGCTTACAAAGTTTAGAACATTAGTATAATCAGTAATTCCTAAGTAGTAGAACATATTGTTTTCAAATTTTAAATTCCCATTGGAAAATTTTGTGTATGAATCGTCATCTGTACCCTCGTAATTAATTTCGACTCCCCATGCTTGATTTATAAATACCGAGTTTTTGTAAATTCCACCACTTCCATTTTGGAAAGAAACAATCCCTTTGTTTCCAGTTATACCTCTTCCAATAAATGTTGAGTTATAAATTGTTGGTTTTGTGAAATTATTATAATGATCATATCCGCAATCGTGTTCAGAAAGTAGATCTCCGGTAAGATTATTTTGTATTGCCAGCCAATATTGTCCATATCCTGAGTATCCATCGTCAAAATCAAAAGCATCATCACCACAAAAAGCCGAAATTATGTATTTGCAGTTTACAGTTCCTCCGAAGAACTCAAGTCCATCGTCATTGTTTGCAATAACTTCAATATGATGAATGTCTGTACCATTTCCAACACCACCTAAAGTCAATCCGTTTATTTCATTTCCTTCTGCAAGACTAGTTCCTCCATGACGTATAGAGACATAGCAGAAAACTCCACTATTGTCATTAGGATCTGTTCCCCCATAATCTGCTCTATCATCAAAAATTGGAATTCCTTCGATTTTAGCTTCCCCATTTTGAGTATTCACCGGAGCATTCCCTAATATAATGACTCCACCCCATAACCCACTTGATTCTAATGGTATAGATCCTTCTAGGTCGTCACTTTCTGCTGTAAAGATTATTGGCTTTGAAGCAGTTCCTTCTGCTATGATTTTACCACCTCGACAAACAATAAGAGCCGAAGCATTTTCTCCTTGTCCGGGTTTTGCACGTATTACAGTTCCAGCTTCGATAGTTAATGTTTGACCATCATTGACAAATACTAAACCATCTAATAGATACTCTTTGTCTGCGCTGAGAGTAATTGTTCCTATACCAGTTCCGGAATCTGAAAGTACTATAACTTCGTCAATAATATAAGAACTTTTTCTGCAAGAACTTAAAGTTAGCAGAACTGAAAAAAACATAACTATTGGTACTAAGTATTTCATATCTCAATGTTTTGTTGATTAGATTCTTTTATATGATTCGTAAATTCCAAATTCCAAATTTAGAAAAATGTATGCTGTATTGTCTATGTTTGCAGCCATTGGATACCAGTCTTGATAATTTAGTGATGCTCTAAAGTTCTTGTTAAAGATATATTCTATACCCCCAATTATTGCAGAACCATTGTCTGAAAGGTTATATGGCATTGAATATCCGTTTGGAATATTTGAGTTTAGAACATCATAGCGTGCAAACACATTGATTTTGTCTGTAATGTCATAGATTGCAAAAGCATTGTAGCCAAATAATGTAAATTCATCAGATTCTAGTAGTTCTGTTTGTGCATTGAATTCACCACCTATTTTTAAAGATTTAATTGGAGATATCCCAAGAAATATTCCAGATGTGATTAAATCATTAGTTTTACATGTATAAGTAGAATGCAATTTTAATTTTACTTGTTTGATAGGAGAGTAGTCAATACCAATATTGTATACATATTTTAAAAATCCAGTATCGTAAGATAAATACTCGCCATTCATCATTCCACCTTCTATTTGAAGTTTTTTGTTGAATCTATATTGAATGTTAAAACCCAAATCAGTACTTGGAAGTAAATCATACTCATCAATAAAAGATTTAAATAGATATCTCTTACCCCAATATTTTTCTTGAGTTTTATGTTGTTGATTGTCAATAATTCCAAACTTGATTTTAAAGTTATTCATTTTATAACTAATGCCGACATTTCTTAAGTAAGCATTCCTTCTTATTAATGAATATTGAGAATTGTCGTTAGGAGAACCAATATCTATTTTAATAAAACCAGCAAAGCCATTATTTAGGTTAAAATCATATCCAAGGTATGCTCTTTTTACATCAAAATTTGATTCATGAGCAGATTCTGTTAATCCTTGATGAAAATTTGAATAGATTAGAAATAGTGGTTTCCCTGAAATTTTTGTTGTGTCTGAACTATTTGCAGTGGAAATAGCAGAAAACATCGATATGAAAACAATAATAAATACTACTTTTTTCATTTTTTTAAGTTTTGCTCAAAAGTATTATTTAAGATTGAAATAAAATAGGCCAAAATGTTTATTTAATGATTTCTTAACTTTGGTAAATTTACGAAGAGGCAAAACTTTATTTCTGATAGTAATATCTTGTGAATATTAATAAGAATGAATAAATTTCTAATCTTCCAATTATCATTAATAAGATAAGAATATATTTTGCAAAGATTGGGATGTGTGCAAAATTTGCTGCTGGACCAACTGTGCCAATCCCTGGTCCAATCCCTCCCATACAAGTAATTGATGAGCCCATAGATGTTTTTAAATCTAATCCGGTAAAACATAAAATTAGGGTTCCAAATAAAAATATTAGGACATACAAAAAAATAAATGTTACAATTTTGTTAGAATGTTCATTAGTTATGTATACTCCATTTACTTTTACTTTTTGGACAATTCGGGGATGAAGTAATCTGTTAAAGTAGTTTTTTATAGATTTGAAAGCAACAATATGCCTCATTACTTTTATTCCTCCACCAGTAGACCCAACACATGCACCTACAAACATTAACATGAATAGTAATAACCACTGATATTCTTTCCATTGTAGGTAATCTGCTGTAGCAAATCCAGTTGCTGTGATTATAGAAATTACTTGGAAAAATGAATCTCGTAGTGATTTTTCAAGACTCCCATAATGGTTAAAATATAATGATATTCCAATTATCAACCCTACAACGACAATGATGCCAACATAAACATGTAATTCATTGTTTCTTGCAATTTTAGAGAATTTCCCTTTTAATAGGTAATAATGAAGAATAAAGTTTATGCCAGATAAGAACATAAAAATCATTATTACATATTGCACGTAAATAGAATAGCCTGTAATACTAGTGTTTTTCGTTGAAAAGCCACCAGTAGCTATAGTTCCAAATGCGTGACATAGACTTTCGTAGAAATTAACTTTTCCAAGCATTAGTAATATCACCAGTAGAGCAGTTAATCCAACATATATTAACCACATTCTAAGAGCAATGTCTTGTGTTTTTGGTTTTATTTTATTGTAGTTTCCAGCTGAAGATTCTAATGAAAATAACTGATAACTAGCAATTTTCAAAAAAGGAAATATTGCAACAACAAGGACAATAATTCCCATACCACCAATCCAGTGAGTAAGGCTTCTCCAATATAGGAGAGATTTTGGCATTGCTTCAATGTTTGTAAGAATTGAAGAACCTGTTGTTGTAAATCCTGATATGGATTCGAAAAGAGAATTACTAAAGCTATTAATTGTATGAGAAAAATAAAACGGAAGACTTCCTATTATTCCCATTAATACCCATGCAAGAATAACAATTATGTAACCTTCTCTTATTCCAAGTTTCTTTTCAAATTTTTTTGTGAGTAACAATAAACATACTCCGAGAATAAGAGGTATTGCTACTGATAATTCAATAGGAGGTAGTACTGTTAATTCGTGAAAATACAGAGCCCATGGAATAACTGTAGCGATAAAAATCGACAAGACTATTGAGATTCTACCTAATAGATTTATTATCAGTTTGTAATTCATTTTAATAAATTAGGCTGCAAAAGTATTTCAAACTACTTGTCGTTGTTCTCAGAAACTGTAGTTTTTTTTTAGAAATATACTTATAGAGATATTGGTAGTATGAATCGATAAATGCTTTTCACAAAATAAATAAAATGAGTTTTTTTGAGGTTTTATTGTGTTTTAAGGCCTAAGTTTTTTTGCATAAAAAAAAGCTGCTCACAAAATGCGAGCAGCTTTAATAGAATTATAGTTTAACTACTACTGAACAACTAACTTTTCGATAATTGTTTTAGCAGAAGTAACAACTTTTACATAGTATACACCAGGAACAAGGTCAAGAGAAACTTCTTTAACTGTGTTTCCGTTAGCAGAAATATCTTCTAATACGATAATGCTTCCTTTAGTGTCATAAATTTGGTAAGTTACATCACCTTCAACATTTTGGAAGTCGATTGTAAATTCACCATTATTTGGATTTGGATATACATTGATACCTTCAATAGATAAAGTTTCAATACTTGTTACGATATCAATATCAAAGTCACATGAATTAACACAACCTGTAGTAGGATCTGTATATGTGTAAGTAATAGTATATAGACCAATAGCTAATCCTGTAGGATCGAAATCACCAGCAGTAACATTTGTTCCAGTATATTCACCACCAGCAGGAGTTGCTCCTGTAAGTGTTGTAACACCAGCATCAGATGTCATAGCCATAGTACTAGGACATGTAACAACAGGAAGTTCGTTAACTGTAACAACAGCTGAAACTTCTAGTGTAGTAGCAGGATCTGTTTGATCAACGCCAGCAGGAAGTACAAATGTACCAGTTGCAGTGTATGCATCTGCAGTGTTTCCATCATATGAATCGATAGTCCAAGTTAATGCAACAGTGTGCTCACCAGCATCTGTATCAGTAATTGTAATTTCAGTAACTAAACCAGCAATAGCTGTAGCTTCATCATCACCTAAACAAACGTTAATGTCAGCAACATCACTGTTTGTGTCGATACCATCAATTTGAGGGTTAGCAACAACTGTTTCAGAAATTATTACATCATCAATCCACCAGCCAGAAGAATTGTTTCCTTCATATCTGAAAGCAACATATATAGTTTGTGATTCATAAGAGCTTAAGTTAATAATTTCATTTACCCAGTTTTGTTCTACAGTTGCAGGAGACCAAACTTCAGTAAAATCTGTTGTTGCAGTTCCTGTTGTAGATACAAGTACAGAATAAGTGTCATAATCACCTGGCCATGTACTATATTGCCAGAAGCTTAATTCATAAGAACCACCAGCAGGTAATTCAATTTGAGGTGTAATTAACCAACCATCTTGCATAGCAGCAGAGCTGTATAAGTGATGAGCAGATGTTGTACCTGAAGTAGTATGGTTCTGATCAGTTGAAGAAACCCATTCAGTTCCTGTTGCGTCTTCATTAGAAGAAGTCCAACAAGTTGGAGGGAATATTCCACTTTCAAAATCTTCAATAAATGGTAATGAAGTATAAACACCACACTCAGTAGTAAACATTCCTTCAGTAGACCATCCAGAACCACAATCTGATTCTACATACCAATAATATATAGTACCTGCTGTTAAACCAGTCGCTAAATATTCACCTGTACTACCAGTTATTACGTCTTCAATATCAGCAGTTACAGATCCTGGATCAGCAAGAGGTGTTAAAGAAATCTTAATATTCCAGTCAGAAACACCTAATTCATTCCATGATAAAGTAGCTGAATTTTGACCAGTAACAAGAGCATCAAGACCTGTAGGAACTGGACAATCAGAAGGAGTAGTAAACATATACTCTACCCAGTCAGAACCACAGTCAGCTTGTACATAAACATAATAATCTGTTTCAGCTGTTAGAGTTGCAGGAATAGTGTATGTAGTTGAAACAACCGCTTCATTAAGGACTATATCACCATCAGTTGTTGTTGGATCAGCTATAGCAACACCTTCGTTAACTTTAATATTCCATCCGGTTTCAAAACCACCAGCAGTCCATTCAATATCAGCAGAAGTTGCTGTTAAGTTAGTTTCCATGATATTAGTTGGATCAGGACATATTGCTTCGATAGTAAAGTCATAATCTGGAATACAATCAGGAGCAGTATAAGTGTCAATCATTGCATAGTAAGTGGTACCACTAGTTAAAGCTAATTCGATAACTCTAGGGTTAGAAGTCCAATCAAAATCTCCTTCAGCAATTAAAGCTCCTGTATCAGGACATGCGTCAAATAGAGATAGAGAAGAATAACCTGTTGCTTTTGGATCCAAAGTTATTCTTACATAAGTATCAGCAGTAACAGTAATTTCATATACTGCATCTTCACCACTATCGTAACTTCCATTAGAAATAGCAGTGTTCTCATATGAGTGTCCTAAACCACAGTTTGTTTGGTTTAAGTCTTCGTATGTTAAGTCAGCAGGAATATTAACAATGTAAGGGTTAGAGCAATTAGCACCTAATGGAGCTACTTCTTGACTTACTGTAACTTCCCAAATTTGAGGAGTTCCGTCCTCTGCTTCAACTGTATACTCAAATGGAGTTGTCTCAGATGTAGAGAAATCTTGAGCTTCACCACTGTTTGGAGTAATAGTTGATAAAGCAGAAGTAGTAATTGTTGGAGTTAAGTTAGTTAAGTCAGCTAACCAGTTAACCTCTATTGTTACAGTATGTGCAACATTATCAATAGTAGCATCACCTGTTTGTTCTGTTAACACAAAAGTTTCAATATCATTATCACTACTTAAAGTTGTAGAAACATTAACAGTAACATTCCATGGCTGGATATCACCATTTTCAGCAGTAACTGTATAAACTACTGGTGTAATGTCTGAATCAGTGAAATCAACAACATCACCACTTAAAGGACTAACTGTAGCATAATCAGAAACAGTAATTGTAGGATTTAAAGTAGTAATATCAGTACCACTTGCAACTTCTAGTACAACTGAATGTGCAACTGGGTCAATTATAGCGCCAGCTGCAGTTTCGTTAGGATGTGTGAAAGTTAAGATGTCATTTCCTGAAGCAAGTTCGCGAACAGTTACGTCATCTAAACAAATTCCATACGAATAACCTCCTGTACCATATTGTCCAACAAATTTAACCCAAACAGTTTGACCTGCATAAGCAGAAAGATCAAACTGAGTTTCAGTATAATCTGTGCTTGAATAACCAGCTATATTTTCAATAGTGACATCAAAGGTAACACCATCAGTACTTAATAGTACATCAGCATCTTGGGCATAAGAAGCAGATTCTGCTCTATACCAGTAAGATAACATGTAGGATCCAGTTGCAGGTATCTCTAATGCAGGAGTTGTTAATTCAGAACCGGTTGTGTTAGAATAAGCAAATTCACTTCCAGTATGTGGATCACCATAATTAGATTGAGACCAGTCAGTATTTGTCCAGCAAGTAGGAGCGAAAGTTCCTTCGAAACCTTCTGTCCAAGTGAATGAAGAAATTGCATCACAATCAGTAGTAAACGTACCTTCAACAGACCACTCAGATGTGCAATCAGATTGTACGTAGAAGAAATAAGTTGTACTTGCAGATAATCCTGATAAAGCATGAGGATTCCCAGTAGCAGCACCTGCAAATATCAATTCGGCAGCACTTGTTCCTGGAGTAATTGAAGCAGTAGCAATTTCGATATTCCATCCAGTAGCATCTCCTTCTTCTGTCCAACCTAAATCTGCAGAAGTTGCAGTAATATTTGTTGCAGTTAATGTTGTAGGAGCTGGGCAAGCTAAAGGAGTAGTAAACGTACCTTCAGTAGACCATTCTGATGTGCAATCAGATTGTACATAAAAATAATATGTAGTATTTTCACTTAAAGTAGAAATTGTATGAGGATTCCCAGTAGCAGCACCTGCAAATATCAATTCAGCAGCACTTGTGCCAGGAGTAATTGAAGCTGTTGCAACCTCAATGTTCCAACCAATAGCTGTTCCTTCTTCTGTCCAACCTAAATCTGCAGAAGTTGCAGTAATATTGTTTGCAGCCAATGTTGTAGGAGCAGGGCAAGAAATTGCATCTATTGTAATATTATCAATAGAAGCTGGAGGATTTGCTCCATCACTACCATCATTTTTCCAAGTGAAAACAAGTTTCATCTGATCTTGAGTTATCTCAGAAGAAGTTAAAATTATAGATTCGTTTTCTAAAGTTAGCTGATTATTATAATTTGTTTGACCAATTTGTCCAATAGAAATTAGAGCTCCAGCATCTATAGATTCTGTATCTGGAACTAAGTATACTCTCATGTAATCATAAGAAACCGTTTCACCATTACAAATCCAGTCAAAACTTAATGTTGCATTGGTAATTCCAGCAAAGTCAATTGGAATATAAGCATGAGCAATAGAATAACTTCCAGTTGTATATTGGTTATCAACATTGTTGTCTGTTACATACAGAGCATTTCCGGTTTGAGAAGCTAAAGCTCCTTGCATCCAGTAGTTTGTTTCAGTACCATTAACAAGTAGAATATTACCTAGTCCACTTTCAAAATCTTCAGAAATTGGTAGATTAATATAATTATCACTTGTTGTAAATGTTCCTTCAACAGACCACTCAGATGTGCAATCAGATTGTACGTAGAAGAAATAAGTTGTACTTGCAGATAATCCTGATAAAGCATGAGGATTCCCAGTAGCAGCACCTGCAAATATCAATTCGGCAGCACTTGTTCCTGGAGTAATTGAAGCAGTAGCAATTTCGATATTCCATCCAGTAGCATCTCCTTCTTCTGTCCAACCTAAATCTGCAGAAGTTGCAGTAATATTTGTTGCAGTTAATGTTGTAGGAGCTGGGCAAGCTAAAGGAGTAGTAAACGTACCTTCAGTAGACCATTCTGATGTGCAATCAGATTGTACATAAAAATAATATGTAGTATTTTCAGCTAATGTAGAAATTGTATGAGGGTTAGCTGTTGCAGCACCAGAAAAGATTAATTCAGGGGCAGTAGTTCCAGGAGTAATTGAAGCAGTAGCAATCTCAATATTCCAACCAGTAGCACTACCTTCTTCATTCCAGCTTAAATCAGCAGAAGTTGCAGTAACATTATTAGCAGCTAATGTTGTTGGTGCCGGACAAGTTATTTCATCTAAAGTAATATTGTCAACAGAAGCTGGAGGGTTGTCGCCACTACTACCATCATTTCTCCAAGTGAAAACAAGTCTCATCTGATTTTGTGAGATTTCAGCAGATGTTAAAGTGATAGAAACATTTTGCAAAGTTGCTTGTTCAACATAGTTTTCACCAATTTGATATGTTGTGGAAGGTAAAGTTCCAGCTTCTAAAGTTTCCGTACTTGGCATTAAGTATACTCTTAGGTAATCCCAGTCTGTATACACTCCTTCACCATCACATATCCAATCGAAACTTAATGTAGCATTTGTAATACCATTAAAATCAATTGGAATATATGCATGAGAAGTTGAAGTTGTACCATTATTATACTCATTAAGAGTACCATCATTAGTAACATACAATGCGTTTCCTGTTTGAGAAGCTAAAGCTCCGGTCATCCAATAGTTTGCTTCTGTACCATTTACTAAAGTAATGTTTCCTAAACCAGCTTCGAAGTCTTCAGAAATTGGTAGATTGATGAATGTTTCGCCAGCATTAACAGTTGCAACACCAGAAACATTAGTGGTTCCATCCCAGATGTTACCACCACCAACATTATAACCTCCATAAGTGTAAGGTCCACTTTCTAAGCTAAATCTACTAGCATAGTAATATGTTCCAGCAGTAGAAAATGACAATGATGCCATATACTCATCATTGTTAACATCTTGATCTGTGTTGTATGTTGCAACAACCCAGTCTGTCCATGTAGATGGATCTGTATCAGTTGTACTATAACCAATCCAACATTCAATATTTGCTCCCTGACCAACAGCATCAGTTACGCCAGCTTCATAAACTCTAGCATATACATCAAATGCAACGTCTGTATCAACAGTTGTTACATCAGGCCATTGTAAGTTGCACCAGTCAACTTCAGAAGCTGGTCCACCCATTGTAAATGTTCCAATTGGGAAAGGTGTAGGAGCAGTTGCGTTAGATGTTTGTCCATCGTTGACATCAATGCCTGAGAAGTTCCATTCAGCTAATGTAAAAGTAGTATTTGCTGATGTTCCATTATTCCTATATGCCCAACCATCGGTGTAATCCCAAGGTTCACCATCGCCAAGAACGTCTTGTACACCATAAACGTCAATTAAGGTAGAAGAATGGAAAAGCTCAACAGCATCGTCACCGTTAATAGCGGCATCAGTCGATACATAAGTTGGAGCAAAACCAAAATAGCTAGTAAATACATCGGTTTCAGAACCTATATAGATGAAGTCTCCTGCAGCATAAGAGTCTGCTGGGAAGGTGTACTCTTCTCCATCTGTTCCACCTCCATTTGTTGCAGAACCAAATCCATAGGCACTTAGATCTGCAATGTCATTTATGACATAAAGCTCAATTACCTTTGGGTTACCCGAAGTGGGACCGTCAAAGACACCTGTAATCATCAGGTCTTGAGCTGTCAGGTTAAACGTTAGCCCTATAGCAAACAAAAGTGCTAACAATGGCTTGATAGTAATTCTTTTCATATCAATTTAATTTAGTTAATAAAAATTGTTCTCTTCAAACGATAATACCACAAATATAAGCGATAAAGTAATACTTAAACAAAATACTTATCAATAATTTGTTCATAAATTACTTATATCGCTTTAGTTCTAAAGCATAGTTAATCACTATGCTATTGTGTATAACAATTTTATGATGAAAATGTTAAAAAAAGATTAAATATTTCTTAATTTTAGAAAACTGACATTAGTCATTTAGTTTGCGCGAAAAACATGACATTTGTCATTGAATAAGATGGTGATTCCTCCAAAGATTATTGGAAATAGTACATTAATCAAATAAATCATTGTAGATGAAAGCAATATTTCTGCAACTTTTGGTGTAAATAAACCAATGAATATTGTTGAAAAGGATAGTCTTATTCCAATTTCTGCAAATGGGATGTTGGGAATTACTGTAGATGCTAAATATACTGATGCAATTGAAATAAAAGTTTCTGTTATACCTATCTCAATTTTAAAAAATCTTAAAGAAAAATAAAACTGACTTGTAAATATTAAGTAGCGTAATGCGCTAAAAAATAAAGTTTTTATCTTGAGTTTGGTCGGGATTTCTTCGAATTTGTTAAACTTTTCTGATAGTTTTTTGAAGATTTTTATCTTTTTTAGATAATTGACAATCCAATTAATTTTGAAGTATATAAAAGATGAAATAATAATAGCAATTAAACTAAAAGCAATTACAACAGTTTCAAAAGATTGTATAGTTGAGTTTAATAAATAGAATTTAATAAGAACTAAAAATGAACTTAGTCCAATACAAAAAGTGATAATAAACTGAGATAAATCACCATAAAGAGTTAGTCCACTAGCGGTTATTCTGTTTTCTTTTTTTAAAAATAGTATTCGGCCACCAAATTCACCAATTCTATTTGGTGTAATAGAGCCAATAGTAACTCCAGTCCAAACAGCCAATAATGATTTGAAGATTCCGAGTTTTTCAATTGAAAAAATTAGGTTTCGCCATTTTATAGCTTCTAACAGCCAGTTGATAGGCATCAAAAGTAAAATCAATACCAGATAAACTATTTGCGATGTGTTTAAATCGGAAAAATAACTTCCCAGATTTTCAATATTCTCAAAATTTGAAATTTTATACCCTACAAATATCCACGAAGCAAGAACAATTATAATTTTAATTGAAGTTTTTAGGATTTTTGATGTTTTGGGGGCAATCATTACTTGTCTTTGTTAATTACAGGTACTAAAATAAATGAAATAAATCCTGCAACAACAAGTATAAAGGTTTGTATTCCATGAACTATTAAAGCAAATGCAGCTGCTTTTTCTTCAGCAATGCCATATATTAATAGTGTTTGAATAATCATAAAATGATATGCTCCAACACCATTTGGGGCAGGGGCAACCATTCCAAAACTGCCTGCAACAAAAAGTGTTAGTGCTGCTAAGATTCCCAAGGATTCGAAACCATCAAATGCGAAAAAACAAATGTATAGCATTAAAAAATACATACCCCATATAAACACAGAATGAAAAATAAACCAAAAAGGCTTCTTTACATTTTTTAGACTTATAATGCCTTTCCAGAAGTTTTTGATAAAGTTAGCTAGTTTTTTTAATGCTGGAATATGATCGAATTTTCCTTTTAGTAATTTTATAAGAAAAATAATACCTATTAATATTATAAGACAATAAGATATTAAGAATGGTATGCCTGTGAACTTTTCTAATTTTAGCCCAATATCAGGATTATTATTTATGAACTGAATAATCTGACCAGATTGTAATCCAAAAGCAACTCCGGTAATTAGCAAAAGCATTAGAACATCAGTAAGTCTTTCGGTTACCATTGTTCCAAGAACTTTCGAAAAGTCTTGCTTGTCATATTTTGATACAATTGCACATCTGGTTACTTCACCTAAGCGAGGAACAGCAAGATTTGCAAAATACCCGTTAAGTACAGCTAAAAGTGTATTAGAAAATCGGGTTTTACTACCATCCGAATTTAATAGCATTTGCCATCGAATAGTTCTACTGATATGACTTAAAATCCCAAATATTAGCATTGGAATGAACCACCAAAAGTTCACAGCTTTGATCTCAGTCATCATTTTATCAAAATCAAAATCCTTGTAAACAAGATAGAAAAGAACAACTCCTACAGCAATAAATAGGGTAGTTTTAATAATATTTTTATACGCCTTTTTCAAAGTAATAAGTTTAAAATATTTACAAAGAAGTCACAAACTTGCACAAAGATATTGTTTTTTTACATTTTTTTATGTTAGTCGATAATAAAGCTTGTCACAAAAGCACAAAAATACGAAGTGCTTATTATTTTTAGCGTTTTCGTGATTTAGTGGCTGTATTATAAGTGAATATTAAATTATTTATGCAAATTTGCAATATGGTTAAAGCAAAAAAACACTTAGGTCAACATTTTTTAGCAGATAAAAATATTGCAAACAAAATAGCCGTATCTTTAATAAATCCTGATAAGCTTGATATTCTTGAAATTGGTCCTGGAACTGGCGTTTTAACACAATTTTTGATCGAAAGACCAGAGAATATTACTTTGGCTGAAATCGATGATGAATCTGTTGAATATTTAAATGAAAATTTTGATGATGTTTTCAGACTTTTACATGCAGATTTCTTAAAAATGAACCTTCAGGACTATTTCGACAATGAATTATGTATTATTGGAAACTTCCCATACAATATTTCAAGTCAGATATTCTTTAAATTGTTAGATGACCGCGAAAAAGTTCCAGAACTTGTTGGAATGATACAAAAAGAAGTCGCAGAGAGACTTGCATCAAAACATGGCAATAAAACTTATGGGATTTTAAGTGTGTTGCTTCAACTTTTTTATAAGATTGATTATTTATTTACAGTAGGAGAGCAGGTGTTTATACCACCACCAAAGGTCAAATCTGCTGTAATTCGTTTAGAAAGATATCGTTCCGATATTGAAGGTGTAACGTACAAAAAACTTAAACTTGTTGTTAAAACAGCTTTTAATCAGCGTAGGAAAACAATGAGAAATTCCTTAAAGTCAATTTTGCCTTTAGGATATGAAACAAGTCATGAATTCTTTACTAAACGTCCTGAACAGCTTAGTCCTGAGCAATTTGTAGAACTAACTAAGTTGATTTTTAAATAAAACGAGGTAAATGTTTTTTAACCCAAAAGATAATTTTATTTTTGCAAAAGATAAAAGATAGTCGATGGCTGTAGAATTAAATAAGGAATTTTTCGATAAACTTCGAGAAAGTATCGAACTAAAAGATTCAGAACTTGCTGTTTCTTTACTGGAAGAGATGCACCCTGCAGACATTGCTGAGTTCTTCGAAGAAATCAATATTTCAAATGCCAAATTTTTGTTTGTTCTTCTAAAACCTGGAGTTGCAGCGGATGTAATTGTAGAAATGGAAGAAGAAGAAACAGAGAAACTTCTGGAAAATCTTCCTAACGAGATTATTGCAGAGCAGTTAATTGAGCAGATGGACTCTGATGATGCTGCTGATATTCTTGGTAATCTTGACGAAGAACGAAGTGAAGAAATTCTAAGCTATATCAAAGACGTTGAGCAAGCCGGTGATATTGTTGATCTTTTAAATTACGATGAAGATACTGCTGGTGGTCTGATGGCTAAAGAACTCGTTGCTATAAACGAGAACCTTACTGTTAAACAGGCTCTTGGTGAGATGCGTGACCAAGCAGAAGATATTGATGAAATATATTATTTATATGTAATTGACGATAACAATTTGCTTAAAGGTACAGTCGCTCTTAAAGACTTGCTTTTTAGCTCAACAAATAAGAAAATAGGAAGTATTTTCGATCCTGATGTGATTTCTGTAAAAACAGATATTGATGGAGAAGAAGTTGCTCAAATAATGGAAAAATATGACCTCGTTGCTGTACCCGTTATTGATGGCATAGGTCGTTTAGTTGGTAGAATTACTATTGATGATGTTGTAGATGTAATTCGTGACGAAGCCGAAGAAGATTACCAGTTGATGTCAGGTATTACTCAGGATGTTGACTTCTCCGATAGCGTTTTTAGACAATCCAGATCAAGAATTCCATGGTTGGTAATTGGAATGATTGGAGGTATTGCCAGTTCTCTTATTTTAGGCATTTTTGAAGCAGATATTGAAAAATATGCTGTTTTGGCTCTTTTTGTTCCACTTATTGTAGCTACAGGAGGTAATGCTGGAGTTCAATCGTCAGCGATTGTTGTGCAAGGACTTGCAAGTGGAGACATTGATTTACACAGCACATGGAAAAAACTCTGGAAAGAGTTTAAAGTAGGACTTATTAACGGTTTAGTTTGTTCTGCAATAATATTTCTTTATAATTTTATTTTCTCAGATAATTTTGCATTAACTCTTACTGTTAGCTTGTCTATGCTATCGGTGATAATATTTGCAACCGTATTTGGAACATTTATCCCATTAATCCTGAATAAAGTCAAAATTGACCCTGCTATTGCAACGGGGCCTTTTATTACAACTTCAAATGATATTATTGGTATTTTTATTTACCTGATAATTGCACGTGGAGTATTTGGATATTTTATGTAATTTTTAATTATGAAATGAATATGAACTTTTTTTATCAAAAGTTCACAAATTAAAATGATTAAAAACACGTTCATGAAAGTTCCAGAATATATTATAATTTTTTTGTAACATTTATTAAACAAAAAGAATAAACAGATGAAATCAAGTTTTTTATTGTTGATTTGTGTGATGGCTGGTTTAGTAGTTATGTCACAGGATATGGAGTACACTCATAAAGTGATTAAGGAATTAGCTTCAGAGAAATATTTTGGTAGAGGATATGTTAACAAAGGTGATAGTATAGCCGCCGATTTTCTAGCCAATGAGTTTGAAAACATCGGTCTGAAAAAATATAAAGAGTCATATTTCCAAAGATATATTACCAGTATAAATAGTTATTCAGAAAAGCCTGAATTAATATTTGGTGATAAGAAATTAAATATTGCAGATGATTTTATCGCAATCCCAAATTCGTCTGAAGCTGATGGTTGGTATAAGTTGGAATGGATAACCGCTAATACACTTACAAATCCCTGGGCTTTAAAACATCTACTAAGTGAAGATCATCCAGATAGTTTTATCTGTATAGATTCAACGGGTTTAAATAACGAAGAGCTTTATAAATTTGCAAATGTAATTTTTGGTAAAAATTATATCAATGCAAAAGGTGTTATTGAAGGATCTGCGAGTTTGAAATTTACCGCTCGTACCGAAATAGAAGAGTATGTACATTTACAAATAAAACCTGAACTAATAAATACAGAAGCTGACTCAGTTTATGTAAAGATCGAAAATGATTATGTGGTGAATTATGAAACGCAAAATGTAATTGGATATAAACAGGGTAAAACTGATAGTATTATTATGTTTACTGCTCATTACGACCACTTAGGAATGGTGGGAGATATTATTTATCCTGGCGCTAATGATAATGCAAGTGGAGTTTCAATGGTTTTAAACTTAGCAAAGTATTTTGCTGGGAAAAAGAAAAGTCATTACACTATAGTCTTTGCCCTATTTTCTGGTGAAGAAGCTGGTTTGCTTGGATCTGAGTATATGGCAAATAATCCACCTTTAGATTTGTCAAAAGTAAAAGTCCTCATAAACTTTGATATGGTAGGTACTGGTGATGATGGCATTTATATGCTTAATGCAAAAGAATATCCTGAAATTGATAGTATGTTTATTGAAATGAATGCAGATAAAAAGTATTTTGATGTTATGCATAGTTCAAAAGCAACATATTCAAGCGATCATGCATCGTTTTATGCTAAAGGAGTAGATGCCGTTTTTATATATGCAGCAGGGAATAATCAAAATTATCATCAACCACAAGATACGTTTGCAGATTTAACATTTGCAGAATATGAGGATATTTATCAGTTTTGTATAGATATGGTTAAGAAAATGAAAACTAAATCTAAGTAAACTTGTTTATTTTTCGGGTTTGATTCAAAATTAGTTTAAAAAAAAGTACATTTGTTTTAAATTATCATCATACTAACTATGGAAACATTTCGAAAAATATCACTAATTCAAAGAAACTTGGTTTTAATGTTCTATATACTATTCTGTTTAGCTTTAATTTTTCCTGTTTGGATGCTTTTTACAGATTTAGATTTGCCAAGTTCGGTAGTAATACTTATTGTAGTATTAATGATATTAGGTTTTGTTGTGGTAGGAAGCTATTTTTATCTAATTGTTTGTCTGCCTGATAGATTAAGTCGTAATTTTGATGATATTCGTAATGATATTGCTGCTGAGAAAATAAAGACTCCCGAGCAATATGCTAATAAAGTTAATGATTTTATAATTAGACAGTTTAACTTCGTTTTTTTAGATGTCGAATACTCTGCAATGGGAATTAAGGATACTGAGGAAATCTTTTTTAATGACGATTTTCCAAAAGAACTGTTTGATAATTATAATGTTCTTTTCAAGAAAAGTAGCGAGACGGAATCTGTAATTTATATAGGATCGACTAAATATCTTGATAAAAAAGCATATAAATATATTGTGCCAATTTATTTTGGTGACAGACATCTTGGTTTTATGATAATTGTTACCAATAAAAAACTAAGTAAATTATTCAAGGGAATACTTTCTGACTTTGAAAATCTATATGTTGACGATCAGTTGTTACATATTTTAAATTACCAAAAGCAATAAACAAATATTCGGTATATGAAAAGAATGTTTGTAACAGACTATGATGGAACATTAGCTGCAGATGATGGGAAAGTCTCTCAAGAGTCAATGAAGATGCTTGAAGAGCTTGGGAAAGCTGGTGTTGTGAGAGTTATAGCCACTGGTAGAAGTCTTTTCTCCCTTAAAACAGTTGTTAATAAAGATTTTCCAATAGATTATTTGGTCTTTTCATCTGGGATTGGAATATACGATTGGAATAATAATAAACTTTTACAAGAAAATGATATCGGTGAGTCAGAAACATCAGAGGTTTATAATTATTTAATAAAGAAAAAGTATGATTTTATGGTTCAATTACCTGTTCCTAATAACCATTTTTTTCATCACTTTAGCTCAGGTTCACCAAATCCGGATTTGCTATCCCGAGTTAGCTATTATGCTACACATGGGATAAAGCCTGTAGAAAAATGTCCTTCAAAAGCATCTCAATTTGTAATTGTATTTCCTGAAGAGAAAAACTATTTTGATCAAATTAGCAAAGATTTTAGCTGCTTAAAAGTATTAAAAGCAACAAGTCCTATTGATCGAAAATCCATTTGGATAGAGATTCTTCCAAAAACTGTTTCAAAATCAGAAGGTATTGAGTTTTTACGGGAAATGTGTAATATCAATAAAGAAAATATTATAACTGTAGGTAATGATTATTATGATATAGACATGTTGAGATATGTGCAAAAAACAAATGCATTCGTTGTTTCGAATGCACCTGCAGAACTCAAATCTGAGTTTAATGTTATATCTTCTAATCAGGAGAATGGAGTCGCTGGATTAGTTTCAGATTTATATTTTTAAAATTCAACAGAAGGAGCGTTTTCAGCACCTTCGGCTGCTTTGAAATATGCTCTTTCATTAAAGCCAAACATTCTTGCAAATAGGTTTCTTGGGAATTTAAGCACAAGAATATTATATCCTTTAACTGTAGCATTATATTCATCTCTGCGTAAAATTATCTCAGATTCAATAGCGTTTAAGTCAGCTTGTAAGGCAAGAAAATTCTGATTTGCTTTTAATTCAGGGTAATTCTCTACTGTGACAAGTAATCTGCTAATTGCACTAGAGTATTCATCCTGAGCAGCTTCAAATGCAGCAATGTTTTCATTTGTTAAGTTGTCAGCATCAATATTGATTGAAGATACTTTTGCGCGAGCTTCTGTTACAGCAGTGAAAGTTTCTTGCTCATGTTCAGCATAACCTTTTACAGTTGCAACAATATTTGGAATTAAATCCATTCGTTTTTGATAAGCGTTTTCAACATTTGACCATGAATTTTTGACAGTCTCGTTTGCATCAATGCATTTATTGTAAGTTGAATATGCATACCAACCAACCCAAATTAATAATAATACAATTCCAATCAATAGTGGAAGTCCAAATACAGTGAAGCCAAGGCATCCTAATCCTTTGACTTTAGTCTCTTTGTTGTTTTTTGCCATAATCAGTTTTTTTGTAAAGATATGAAAAAAAATATTTCAGGCAAATTGTATTTATTGTCGTGTTATAAGGTTATTATTGTATAAAAGATAATTATCAAACACTGAGTAAGGTCTGTTTAAATTATGCTCTAAGGATTGGAAATATTACTAAATTTTCTAGATTATGTACTTAAATTAGTCGAAGTGCGATTCCATTTAAACTAGTAGAAGCTTGATTCCCAAAATAGTTGAAGCGCGATTCCATTCGCGTTTTAACTATTTTTTCAACTCTTAGTTTCTACCATAAGCATATCAATAATCAGATAATTTTAATAAATTTGCACTTTGGTTTTTAATAACAAAACAAATTATATAAATGATTCAACATTCAGAAGCTTTAGATATTGTTCTTAGTGCTGATTTTAGAACAGATACAGAATTTGTTTCTATCACAAATTGTATAGGACGAATACTTACAAAAGATGTGTTTTCAGAAATGAATATGCCTCCTTTCGATAAGTGTATGGTAGATGGTTATGCGTGTTTGAAATCTGATATTTCTGGAACTTTAATCGTTGATAGTATTGTCGGAGCTGGTGATGGTGATTCATATCAGATAAAACAAGGGCATTGTATTAAAGTAATGACAGGAGCGCCTCTTCCAAATGGTGCAGAGTTTATTATTATGGTAGAGGATGTTACTGAACTAGATGGGAATAAAATTCAAATTAATGAGGTTCGTTCATCTGCAAATATTTCTCCAATGGGAGAGGATATTAAAACTGGCGATAAAGTTCTTGTTGCTGGTACACTTTTAAAACCTTTTCATTGTGGTATTTTAGCAACTCTAGGATATGATAAAGTTCCAGTTAGTAGAAAGGTTGATGTTGGGATTATAGTTACTGGAGACGAAATTATTGAACCTGGAAACAAACTTAATGAAGGACAAATATATAACTCAAATGCTTATCAATTAATTAACAATTGTCGTTCTATTGGTATTGAACCGGAGTATTCAGGGATTGTAAATGATACTTACGATGAAATCAATGCTGCAATTACAGATATGATTGCCAGAAAAGATGTTGTAATTATTACTGGTGGAGTGTCAATGGGTGATTATGATTATGTTGCACCAGCATTGAAGAATTCTGCATTAGATGTTAGGTTTGATAGTATAGCAGCACAACCAGGCCGACCATTGGTTTTTGCCGAAGATGGTAGAAGATTTTGTTTTGGAATGCCTGGAAATCCAGTATCAGGACTGGTTTTATTTGAAACTATTGTAAAACCATTTATTTATAAAATTATGAATCACAATTTTTCTGCGGAAGGTTTTCCTTTTGTATTGAAAGAAAAATTGAGCAGGAAAAAATCGAAGAGAAAATCGTATTATCCAGTTAAGCTTAATGATGATAATACTGTTAGTCCAATATCGTATCACGGTTCAGCACATTTAAATGCGTATTCAAATGCATTTGGAATTGTAGCGATGGAGATGGGTGTTTTAGAAATTGAAGAAGGAACAAGAATTAATGTTAGACAGATTTAATAGAAAGATAAATTACTTAAGGGTATCTGTTACAGATAGATGTAACTTGAGATGTGTGTATTGTATGCCGGAAGAGGGGATTAAATTGTTGAAACACAATGATATCTTATCTTTTGATGAAATTGTAGATGTTTGTAAAACTGCAGTAAGTCTTGGTGTTACTAAAATTAGACTTACTGGTGGCGAGCCTTTGGTTAGAAAAGGAATCGCTAGTTTGGTAGAGCAAATAGCAAATATTGATGGTGTTGAGGATTTGGGGATGACAACAAATGGAATTTTGTTGCCAGAGTTCGCTCAAGACCTTAAAAATGCGGGCTTAAATCGTGTAAATATTAGTTTAGATACTCTGGATCCAGATGAATACAGGAAAATTACCAGATGTGGTGATTTTAATAAAGTCATGCAAGGTATAGGGGCTGCCAAAAAAGCAGGTTTGGAACCAGTGAAATTAAATGCCGTGGTTTACAATGAGCAAAATGTCGAAATGAAAGAAGCCTTAAAAAAGTTCGCAAACGATAATGGTTTGAGAATTCGTTTTATTTCACAAATGCATCTCGAAACTGGGGAGTTTTCTGTTGTCGAAGGAGGAACAGGTGGTGATTGTGAAATTTGTAATCGAATAAGGTTGACAGCTAATGGTTTTATTAAACCTTGTTTATTTTCCGATGATGAATATTCTGTACGCGAACTTGGAGTAAAAGAGGCAATACTAAAAGCAGTTGAATTTAAACCAGAAAAAGGAATAAGTTGTCATAAAGGTGACTTTTATAATATAGGTGGCTAGATGTAAAGTTAGGATTAAACCGAACTTTACTTACTAGCTCAAAAAAAACAAAAAAACAAAATGACAGAATTCTCACACATAGACAATAAAACTGGTAAAGCCAATATGGTGGATGTCGGAGATAAACCTGATAGTGTCAGAATAGCAACAGCAGAAGGTTTTATTAGGCTAAATCAAGAAACAGTAAAACAAATTGAAGGCAACAATATGAAAAAAGGAGAGGTGCTTTCTATTTCTGAATTTGCCGGTATAATGGCTGCAAAAAAGACTTCAGAATTGATACCTCTTTGTCATCAATTAAATCTTACAAAAGTTGATGTTAGTGCAAAACTCGAAGCTGAAGGTGTAAGAATAGAAGCTACTTCAAAATGCATTGGTCAAACAGGTGTCGAAATGGAAGCATTAACTGCTGTAAGTGTCGGATTATTAACAATTTATGACATGTGTAAGGCGATTGATAAAAAAATGGTGATCGAAAATATTGTATTGAAGAACAAAACAAAATTTGAAAAATAAACTTATGAAATTTACTATAAAATCAATAAATGTATCTGAGCGCAAAGGTGAACTAAAAATTCCTGTATCTCAGGTTGAGATAGATGAAATGGGAATCACAACTGATGCTCACAGAGGTAAGTGGCACAGACAAATTAGTTTTTTAGCACAAGAAGATGTTGAGAAATTTGCAAATACATTTGATAATGAGTTTAACCCTGGTGACTTTGCCGAAAATATTACTACAGAAGGAATTAATTTTAGAGAAGTAAAGCTTCTTGATACACTAGAAAATGATGATATTAAACTTTTAGTAACTCAAAAAGGTAAAAAATGTCATGGTGGTGGTTGTGCTGTTTTCGAACAAACAGGAAATTGTGTTATGCCTAAAGAAGGAATTTTTACCTCAGTAATTACTTCTGGAATCATTAAAGAAGGTGATGAAATGATTCATAAACCTAAAGTATTTAAAGTCGCTGTTATTACTCTTAGCGACAGAGCAAGTAGAGGAGAATATAAAGATATTAGCGGTCCAGAAATTTCTAAAATGACTGCCGAATATTTCGAAAGTATTCAAAGAAACTCAGAAATTGAAAACATAATTATTCCTGACGATGCTACAATCTTAAAAGAGAAATTTGAGAGCTTATTGGGAGATTATGATATTGTTATCACCACAGGTGGAACAGGAGTAGGACCAAAAGATATTACTATCGAAACCTTATCTCCATTAATCAAAAAACAAGTTCCTGGAATTATGGAAATGGTTAGAATTAAATATGGTGAGAAGAATCCAAATGCTCTATTAAGCAGAAGCATGGCTGGTTCTATCGATAATACTCTTGTGTTTTGTTTGCCAGGCAGCCCTAAAGCTGTACGCGAATATATGACCGAAATTTTTACTGTATTAGAGCATATGATTATCATGACTTATGGGTTTGATAATCATTAGTATTTTGGGGAATAATTAAGAAACAAAATAGATATTATTGTTTAATTGCTTCTTGATATTTTATGTTTTTTTCGTTTTCTATCTCTGGAATTCCCTTAAACTGACTTCTAATAGTGTAATATCTGATAGCAGCATATATTGGAGCAGCAATAAATCCAAGTGCAGAACCAAAAATAAAGAATATTATTGTTAAGATTCTTATTACTATTTTTGTAAACAGTGTTCCTGTTCTTGAAATGTATTTTCTGTATGGAGAAAGCAAATATATGCTTACCAGACTTGCACTAACAACAAATCCAACTATTGGAATAAAACCAATTAAGAAAGAAATGCTTAGAACAATGTAGAATTTCTTATCAAGATATTTTATGAATTCTTGTTTGTTTGGGCTTTCGAAAAACTTTGTGTTACATTCTGGACAAATTAGTATTACTCCATTGTTACTGTGTTTTGTTGCACATACAGGGCATCGTTTTTGTGAAAGTAATTCAAGTTTGTGAGCTTGTTTATCAGTTACAAATTTATATTTTCTTTGTCCAAGAATGCCAATCTTAAATAGTTTTTCATTATCATGTTTACATTTACTGCATTTTATGGCATAAGGAAGGTTTTTATGTCCACATTTGCTGCATGCATATTTTTGAGCATCTGAATTTTTATCGTAAAGTTTCTTCAATAGTATTATTACACCAATAATAATAGCATAACATATAACCATAAATATGCCTGCCCAAACAAGCAAAAGAAAACCAAATAATACAAGACTGTCTTCGCACCAACTTATTAGTTTCCCTATATAAAAATTGTCGTCAGCATCAATATCATTTAGAAAATCAAGAGTTTTTTTTCTGATTCTTGTTAAGAAATATACTGCCCCACTTCCAAATACTGAAAGAATAATTAGTGGATTAAATCCTGCCCAATTAATATGATTTATCACTTCTTCTGAACCATCACTAAGTACAGCAAGTTGAATTAATAAGTAACAAGCAGGTTTAAGATAAGGCTCAGCTTCGCGAAGAAATACTCTGATATCAGTATTTTTATCTCCAATAAATTCTAATATACTTAATGCCCCAAGTACAATTAGTAACCAGTTCTGAGTAAGAAATGATCCGTTTTCTATAGCTTCAGGAGCGCTTTCAACGCCTGGAAAAATCTCGGGATGAGTAAAAAATAAAGCAGTGAGAAATGCAGGAAAAAATGTCCGCATAGAAAACAAAGGAATAGTACCTATTATTGATAATAACTGAGGATAACTCATCTTATAATATTAGTTTCAAATAATTATTAAACGGAATTAAAATAATAATGTTTTGCAAAATACTCAAATTTAAAATATTGTAATATAATATTTTGAATATCCTCTCGATTTGCATATCTTTGCATGTCGAAAAAAATAAGTATGAAAAAAGGGACAGTAATAGTTTTGATTTTAGCCACAGCAATGTTGCTGAGTTCTTGTCACAACCATAAGAAAGGCAAAAATAGCCTTACTCTTTTTCATGCTGGAAGTTTGTCGATTCCTTTCAAAGAAATTATCAAAGAATACAATAAAGATAATCCAGAAGTAAAAATATTTGCCGAATCATCAGGTAGCTTGGATGCTGCAAGAAAAATTACGGATTTAGGTAAGGAATGTGATATTCTCGCTGTTGCTGATTTTCAGGTTATTGACAAATTAGTTATACCTGAGTTTGCAGATTGGAATTTTGTTTTTGCATCAAACTCTATGGTTATTGCTTATACGCGGAATTCAAGATATTCAACAAGCTTTTCTTCCGATAACTGGTACGAAATAATAGCAAAAGAAGATGTTTATATTGGCAGGTCGGATCCTAATGCTGATCCATGTGGTTACAGATCTGTTTTTGTCTTTAAACTTGCAGAAAATTTTTATAAAACAGATGGTATTGAAAAGATTCTTTTAGAAAAGACCAATACTGTAATCAGACCAAAAGAAGTTGATTTGTTAGCATTATTAGAAACTGGAAATATTGACTATTTAATGATATATAAATCTGTCGCAATCCAACATAATTACGATTATATTGAATTACCAGACGAAGTAAATCTGAGTAATCCTGAATTCGAAGACTTATATAATTCTGTAAGTCTTGAAGTTACAGGTAGTGAACCTGGCAAGACAGCGTTGATTACAGGATCGTCAATATTATATAGCTTTACTATTCCTAAAAATGCTCCAAATACTGAACTTGCTATTGATTTTGTTCAGTTTTTAACAAATCCTGAAAAAGGAGGAAAAATTCTAGAAGAAAAGGGGATGGGGGTTGTGAATTTTTGTGATTCAAAATACCTCGATAAATTACCAGAACAACTTATTGAAGTAATTAATTAAAAAGATGATTAAGAAATTAAGAAATATAGATATGAATATAGAATTGCAAAAGCTAGCAACTCGAAAAATTGCACTTTTATCAGTGTTTGTAATAGGAAGTATTGTGATTTTTAATTCTTGTAAAGAAGAATCTGAACCATTAATGCCTGAGATTTATCTTGAAGTTGTTTCTGATTACACACATGATGGCGACACAGTAGCGGTTGGAGGTCCTTTAACTTTTAGAATTGTTGCTGAGGGGCCAGAAGCAAATATCACAAACTTTACTGTAAAAAAGGAATATCAAGGAACAGTGAAAACAGTAATGGACTCTGGATTAAATTCTGCAGGTTTTACTTTAGATAAAACTTTTTATCAAAGTGTTGAGGATGATGCAGTTTGGGCATTTGCAGTACAAGACAGAAATAAAAATACAGCAGAAACTTCACTTAGAATTTTTAAAGATCCAAATTCATCATTTGGTGGAATTATTGAATATCCAAACATTACTTTAGGATATCAGCAAAATACAGATATGCCACATTTCTTTTTACCTGCAACAGGAGATTTATACGGACAGGATTCTGCAAGTATGTTTCAAGGTTTAGTAGATGTTTTGGTGTATTATTACGAAAGTGAAGATAATGGCGTTTTATTACCTTCTCCAACATTCTCATCACCGGGTGAAGATGCTTCTGCAGTTGGTTATTTGTATGAAGAGCATTATCCTTATATAGAAAATTGGGAAACTCGAAATTACACAAAATGGGATATACGTGCCGATAATGGAGTTACATCAGTAGATTTTGAAAATGCTCATAATGATAGTCTTTTGATAGTGTCCTATGATGATGTTTGGGGAAAGAAAAAATATAAATGGGCAACCGATGGAATTATTATCCCATTCATGACTGCTGATGGTAAGAAAGGAATCGTAAAGGTTCTTGATGCTGAACATGCAGAGGATGGTCAAATAAGTTTTGCAATGAAAATACAAATGTAATAATTATTAAATGTCATAGTACATATGGGTTTAAACCCATATGTACTTAACTCAAATAACCAAATTTTATAAACAAACTAAAAATTATGAAAAAACAATTACTTATTTTATGTGCCCTTATTCTTGGTTTTATGTTAAGTCTTAACGCTCAGGAAGAAGTTATTATTGGTTTTGATTTTGCTGATAATACTGATACTAACTATGAAGCAGATTCTGGTTTAAACGGAAACCTTAGTTATGATATTCGTGTAGAAAGTTTAGGTGAAACTGAGACTATGGAATTTACGTATACTGATGGAGCTTCTGATTATGCAGCAACAGCTACAGCATGGAACGATGGTGCTGATGATAAAGTGATGTCAATCAAATTTAAAGCTGATGGTTATGAAAATTTCAAAATTTCATCAAAGCAATATTCTGATGCTACAGGACCAAAAGATTTTAAACTTCAGTGGAGATTTAGCGGTGGCGATTGGGCTGACGTAACTGATGGCGCTATTACTGTTGGAACAGACTGGACAACAGGTGTTGTTAATGAATTAGTTCTTCCAGCTGAAATGAATAACCCTGGTTCTACATCAATTTATGTGAGATGGATTATGACATCAAATACTTCTGTTGAAGATGGTACTGTTGATGCTGCCGGGAGCTCAAAAATTGACGATATTGTTATTGTAGCTTCTCCAATGCCTACACCTGATGCAATTATTGGTTTCGATTTCTCTGACAATACAGATACAGAATTCGAAGCAACTTCTGGAACAGAAGGCAACATAAGCTATGATATTCGTGCTGAAAATGGGACAGAAGGATCAATAAGAACTTTATCATATACTGATGGTGCTGCTGATTATGCTGCAACTGTTGATGGTTGGGATAATGGTATTGACGATAAATTTTGGTCAATTAAATTCAAAGCAGATGGCTTTACAGGTATGAAAGTTTCTTCAAAACAATTCTCAGATACTGATGGACCAAAAAACTTTAAATTACAATGGAGAATTAGTGGTGGCGAATGGGCTGACATTGATGGTGCTGCTGTAACCCTTGCTTCTGATTGGACAACTGGTGTTGTTGAAGAATTAGACCTTCCTGTTGAAATGGAAGGAAATGGAACATCTTCAATTTATATCCGTTGGATTATGACTGATAATACAAGCGTTTCTGATGGTACTGTTACTGCTACAGGAATTTCTAAGATTGATGATATTCTTGTAACTGGGTTCGCTGCAAGTGGTGTAATGCAAGATCTTTATGCTTCTGCATTAAACGTTTATCCAAACCCATGTGATAACTATTTCAATATTGAATCTGCTGATGTTATTACTACTGTAGAAGTATATAACACAAATGGTGCTTTAGTGCAAAGAGTTGAAAATATCAACGATTTTAATGCTAATGTTAGCGCTGCAAGTTTAAGCTCAGGATTATACTTTGTTAAAATTTACTCAGATGATAACAGAATGCCTGAATCAAAGAAGATTATTGTAAAATAATATAATATTAAAAATGTTTTCTGTTTTAAATCCCCGGAATCGGAGTGTGTCATTTACCTTCGGTTTCGGGATTTAAATTTTTTATGATGAAGTATCTTTTCCTATTACTAATATTATTTATTTTCCCATTTTATTTGCTTTCTCAAAGCATGTCAGGCTACGTATATGCAATTGACAATACACCTCTCTCTGACGTTAATGTTTTAATTAAAGGAACTAAACAAGGCACAGTGTCTAATAAAGATGGGTACTTTTTACTAAATAATCTGGATTCTAAAAAATATATTGTAGTATTCTCATCTTTAGGATATAAAACAAAAACTGTTGAAATTAGCCTCAAAAAAGAGAAGAATATTAGCCAAAATATATACCTCGAAAACGATTATTTTATTACAGACGAAGTCATTATTGAAGGAGAGAAAAATCTCGAAGAAAGTGTGCTTGATATTCCTGTCAGAACAAAAACAATTAGTGTGACAGAAATATCAAATACCCCTGCAATATCTGTTTCTAAAATATTTGAAGGTATTTCTGGTGTGAATGTATATAGCGAATCTGGAATATTTTCATCCTCTGTTGTTTCATTACGTGGATTGGGAGGTAAAACTCAGGGAGGAACCTTAGTAGTAATTGATGGAACTCCAGTAAATAAATCCGATGCAGGTTCTGTTGACTGGAGTATGATTGATAAAGACAATATATCATCTCTCGAAGTAATAAAAGGACCAGGATCTGTAATCTTTGGTTCAAATGCTATGGGGGGAATTATAAACATAATTACTCGAAAACCTCAAGAACGATTTCTTGCAAGCCTTAGCTCATCCTATGGAACATACAATACTTTTGATACAAAATTACGATTATCCGGGATCAGCAAAGATTCCAAATTTTATTGGAGAAGCTTTGCATCATATCGAAAAAGCGATGGATATATAAGCACTCCCGATGAAATAATTGAGGAAAATGACACTATTGTTGTCCCTGTATTTCTTAACGAAATGATTCTTAATGGATTTGCAGGATACAATATCAATGATAAAAATGCTATTGAAATGTCTGTTAGTTATTTTGATAACCAAAAGGGTAGAGGAGTGAAAATTTATGAAAATAATGGCGCAAATACCCAACGAAATACTTTACATTCATATTTGAAGTATCGCGGTAATTTTGGAAATTTTAGAGTGTTTGCAAATGCTTTTGTCCTTTACGAAGATTATTTTCGCTTAAATGAATATTATTCTGAAGGGGAATATGCTCTTTATGAGATAAAATCCGACAGAATTGAAAAAGGGTCTAAATTTATTGGCCAGTATAATTTAAATGAAAATTCAGAATTGAGTTTTGGTGGTGAATACAAAGCTGGTTCAGTTAATGGGGCGGATATTTACTACACTTCAACCGATATTATTAGTAATAGAGGATTACTGGATATTTACTCTGGCTTTGCACAATTAAAACTGAGGTTATTAAAAGATAAATTGGTAGTTGTTCCAGGAATTCGTTTCGATCATGCAGTTTTTAGAGATGCTGAATTTAGCATAATAAATCCATCATATTCGATAGAATATTTAAGCGAATTTCAGTTTGTTTCTGATGCCCGGGTTAGTTGGAACTCGTTTAGTCCAAAATTATCCCTAAATTATAAAGTGAACGATAATATGAACCTTTATGCTACTATTGCAAAAGGTTTTAGAGCTCCTGTACTCGATGATTTATGCCGTTCAGATCAGGTTCGTACAGGTTTTCGTGTTGCAAATCCTGAAATTAAACCTGAATATTTGTATTCTTATGAAATTGGCTCTGATTTTACAATTAATGAAAATATATATCTTGGAATTTCTGCTTATTACAATATTGGGAAAGACTTTATGTACTTGCTTAGTACAGGAGATTCAGTGAATATGGGATATACAATTTCTCCAATTTATCAAACAAGCAATATTGGCGAAGTTCAAATTTATGGTATCGAATCCGATATTTCATACAAACTGAATAAAAAACTTAATCTGTTTGCAAACTATACTTACAATCAGTCGAAAATCACAGAATTTGTAGTTAATGAAAATGGTGCTGGGTTAGATTTGACGGGCAAGTTTTTAACTGATATTCCTGATCATAAAGCTGCAGGAGGAGTAACAGTGTTTACAAAATTTATTAATGTTTCTGCATCTGCAAATTATGTTGGAGAAAGATGGATTAAAGACGATAATTCTGTAGATGATATTTATTTATTGTCTGATAAACATCCGGCATATACTACTCTTGATCTAAAATTTAGAAGAGAATGCAAAAATTTTGATTTCAACTTAACAGTAGATAATATTCTAAATAAAATCTATACTAATAGCAAAGGATATAAATGTCCGGGAAGAATGATTATTTTTGAAGTTAAATATCAATTTAAAAGTAATGGTGATGAAATTTAAAAATATAGTAGTCTTACTTGTTGCTACAGTAATTTTTAGTTCTTGTACTTCTCAGAATAAGCAGATTGGCATGCCAGATTATTATGATAATGATAATTCAACAAATTGTTTTTTTGATAATACTCCGATAAATAATTTTCAATTGCCAAACATAATTGTTGATGGTGAAGTCTATAATCCTGGAAAAGTAGATTTTAGCAAATTGATTATACACGAAATGGTTGTTAAAGAAACTTTGCTTGAAAATGGAGAGGATAAGTTTATTGGTGCTTATAGATATGTCGGATATTCTTTAGCAGATATTTTGAATCTTTTTACATTAAAAAAAGATAATGCAGAGGAATTTCCACCTATAGTTGATCTTTATATCGAAATTGAGAACGACAAAGGAGAAAAAATTGTTGTTAGCTGGGGCGAAATCTATTTTTCTAATAGTATGGATGATATAATTATTGCAAGTGGTGTATCACGCATTGTCCCTGAAAAATCCAAAACTCTTTGGCCGTTGCCAACAGAATCAAAAATGGTTTTTATGGATGATTTGATTACTGCAAGAAATATAAGTAATCCTGTTAAAATAACTGTAAAATCTTACAAAAATGATCGAATAGAGATTGTCAAAGGAAAGAAACCTCTTTATTCACCAAAAGTAGACATAAATTCTAATAATAAAACACTAGAAACTTTAACAGAAAATTCAAAATTCCCTGTGCAAAAATCTGTTCATACAATATTTTATGGTAAGGGACGTGGTTTGCACGGAACAGAACCATTTACGGGTTCAAGTGTCAAAGATGTGTTAAGCAAGCATATTGATATAAATACAATTACTCTTAAAAATGCTCTGATAGTCGTAGTCGCAGATGATGGCTACAGAACTGTGTATTCTTGGAGTGAGTTATGTAATAGGAACGATCAGGCAGATATCCTGCTTATATGTAATCCTGAATTAGAGCACAAAGGGATTTTTAGATTTTATCCTAGTTGTGACTTTTTTACAGATCGTGCTATAAATGCTATATCGCAAATAATAATTGAAAATAATTAAATTTTATGAATGCTGATTTATCATTATCTATATATTTTGCAGGCTTGTTTTTGCTAGCTATCAATGTGTTGTTGGGTATTTTAGGCAAGTATAAGCTGAATAGTATTCTAGGTTTTATTACTCTTGGAACACTATTGACCGGTGTGTCACTTGTTGTTGCAAATACTGGTCATTTACCAATGTCAGGAACATTTGAGAAAATGCAAAATATTGCTTTAGTTATTGTTATTTGTGGTTTGATTTACGAACTTATAAACTTTAAGAATGATAAAAAATCATTTGAATTCTGGATAATAGCACTAATTTTTCAGGCAGTAGCTTTATTTGATGTACTTGAAGCAGATCCATATTTTTATCTTTACGAAAATACATGGGTTGCATTGTTCTTTCAATTTCGTTTAATTTCAATGGCATTAATCGGATTTGCTATATCTAAATATTTATCAGCATTGAGATATACAAAAGGAGGGAAGGAAAAATTATCAATGTTTAATATTGCAGGAAATTTTGCATTATTAGGAGCTATTATCTTTTTATGTGGCGAATTCTCTGGTTCTGTTTGGGCACAAATTGGATATGGAGATGCCTGGAGATGGAGTAAAAATTTCTTTTTGTCCGGAGGTATGTTTTTGTTGGCATTATTGGTTAGTCACTTAAATCCTGCATGGTTAAAAAATAGAAATATTCAGATAATATTATCACTTATTCCATTAGTAATTATTCAAATTTTATTCTTGACATAAAATGCAAAAAGTAGTTAAATTTTTAGCTTCAATGAAGCTAACCTCAATCTTAATTGTCGCCGTTGTTGCTACAATGCTTGCCGGTGGCTTTTTGACATCTTACGATGAAATTTATCATGCATTTAAAGAGATGAATGACATGATTATTTTAGATTGGCTCCTTAAATGGTCGACACACAATACTGTAGTTGCAATCTGGTTTGTAATTCTTGTAGTTTTTGCAGTAGCTTTAGGAATAAATCTAGTTTTATGTTCTTGGGATAATCTATTAAAATCATGGCTTAAAACAAAGAGCTTAAAACAGCTTACTTTATTCCTAATTCATTTTGTTTTTATCATTATTATGCTTTTACATGCTGTGGCGTTTTTTGTTGGATATAAATATGGAAATATTGTACTAAAAGAAGGTGATGAATTTGCATTTGAAGATAATTATGTCTTAAAATTAGAAAGAATCGAATTTGTTGATAATCCTGAAATATTGCGTAAGAAAAAATGTTCTTCTCGTTTAGATATGACCTCAGATAAATTTCATTATAAAGACAGTTATGTATGCATTCAGTTGTATGAAGATGGGGAAAAACTGGCTGAGGGTGAAATGAGAATATTTGAACCATTTTATTTTGATGGAATTCAATTTACATCGGAAAAGTACCTTCTTACTAAGAAATCAGATAAGTTGGCTGTGAAAATGACAATATCAAAGAACCCTTTTGCTATCTGGTTTTTTATTTTCTACGGTATTGGTATAGCTCTAATGCTCTTCTATCTTATTATTCGTTGGAAGAAGTAAATGGATTTTTGTATTTTATTGCACGATGATAAAGCTTTCCAAACTAAAAATGTTCAAACGCGATCGGAATCGCGCTTGAATATTTTTAGTAGGAATCGCACTTGGATATTTTCAATTTTTTTCAATTTTCTTACGCTTATAAATAGATTTTGTAGGTTTAAACATTTCTTCCATTACAAAAAACAATCGAGGGTGTTCGTTTTTAAAATCTTCTGGTCTTTCGAAAAAGTATTCAGCTAAAACAGCTAGAAACTCACCTTGATTAGTTGTCGCATAAGGATGAATGTCAGAATATCCTTTATGGATTCTTATAACTTCTTTTTTCATGATAAATAACCAAGGAATTGTATACTTATGTTCCAATAATTTTTCAGGAATTCCGTCAACTTTACCATCTTCCATATCTATTAGATGAATGAATTCATGGATGCTGGTATTGCGTCTGTCATCATGCATTACAAATCCTTCATACAGAGCTGTACGCGAAACGAGTAATTTCCCATCAAGATATCCGTATCCAACTAATCCTCTGATGTTACAGTCCGATTTTTGAGTTTGCCATGATTTATTAAAATTGTCAGGGAAAATAATTATCTCTTTTAGTCTTCTGTAACGCCAATCAGGAAACGAAAATATTGGAATTATTGCAGATGCTGCAATTAAAATTTTATCCTTATTATTTACTTCAGTATTTTTTCCAGAGAATTTATAATTTACAATAAATTCTGCGACACGATATTCAAATGCTCTTTTTTCATAACTTGTTAAAGCATTATAAAAACTAACATGATTTTTAAGAATGTTTCGGTTTACTTCGCCAAATTCTCCTTTAGGTCTTCGCCACCAGTTTTTTTTAATGTAATAGTAAGAACTTGCACCAACAGCTATAAAAAATAGTATAGGAAAAATATTATCCACAGTAAGTCAATTAGATATTAAGTAGGGTTTTAATTTTTTTAACTCTATCAAATAGGAATTCAATTTCTTCAGGTTTAACTATCCAGTCGTCAATTAAATAAATACCAAAGTGAGATTTTTCTTTTAACTCATCAATAAAGTCAATTTTAACATCGTTAATTCCAATTCTTAAAGCTTGGTTGTGTTTAAAAATATCAGGAATCAAATTTTGAATTTTGCTTTTGCCAAAAAAAGATTTTGTTGTTAAAATATCATTTTCTTCAATTACAACTTTGTTATTGAAATCTTTATTGACGCTTTTAAAATCACTTTCGGAAAGGAATGGATTAATTTTATCCAAAATATCACGATTCCTTACTTTAATAACTGTAGATGATGGAGCATTTATAGGGAAAAATACTCCCGAGAAGTTTGCATAAGTTCCATATTCTCTGGAATTTCCATAAGAAAGATAGAATACTTCTCTATCTTCACTTTCAGGAATACTTACTTTACGTTTATGATAAGTTATTGGGTGTACAGCAGTGCTTTGATAAGGAATTTCCTTTGCATCAATTGTACGTTTTGTATCTTTTGCAAATTTTTCGAGAGTATCAATTGCTGACCCCTCTGGGTAGATGTCAGACATATTATATTATTTTATTTACTTTCTTTTAATACCATATCAATTGTAATTGCACTTGCAATAATTGCAATTTTATCCTGTGGTTGAGCCATTTCAGATGTGAGATTTACATTATATTTATCTGCTGTTGTGAATAATTCTTTGGCAACACCTGCCCATTTTTTTGAAATTGTCCCAATCTGATTTTTGTTTGCATCAAACATATTAAAGTTCCATGCTTTCCAATCACCGTTAATTTCAGCAATTTGCACTTCTTGATTGTTATATATTTTAAATGTAGGTTTCATAAAAGCCCACTTTTGTGCTACTGTTCCAATTTGCACGCCTTCAGCATTTTTAATTGCAATTTTTGACATCCAGAATGTCCAGCCTCTGGATATACTTGCTTGTATTTGGTCGTTTGCATCTTTAATGTCCAAATGGAAAGGTAACATAGATTTGTTAAGAAGCAATCTTAAAATCTTACCTCCACCATCAAGTTTTTGTTTTACGCTTCCTATTTGAACTCCATGATCATTAAATACTTTATACTCATTCTCAAATTTAAGCATGTTTACTTTTTCATCAATAAAATAGCTGTTTGTGTCAAAAAAACTCATAGTTGTGTATTTATAGTTTCCTACTCATATGGCTTTTCGGTTACGCCTCGTTTAAAACTTGGTATATATGTTAAAAAAAAATAATATTCTAAATATAAGTTCCATGTTTAATGGTTTCTGAACTCCATTCTAAAACAAAAATAATAAAATAATTTTTCTAGGCGTTGTGTTTAGTAAACTATTTTGCAACATAGAGCATGTAGCATGACGCACAGGTCATGAGGTGTGTTTTCTACTCTAAGCTCCATGCCTTTTGCGATATGCTAATTATTTCCTTTCCCTTTTGGAATGACCCGAATAATGTTTATTTTTGATGAAAATAATACGTCTTGAGTAAAAAACATTACATAATATATTTGTTTGGAAGTTTGGCACTACTTTTTATAGTAGTTCCTGTACTCAAAATGTTTTTTGATGCAGAAATTCAATCTGTATTCCAAAGTGCTGGGGATACAGAAGTTCAGAAAAGTATGTTTTTGACACTTTGGGTTTCTATGGCTGCTACTTTAATATGTTCTGTATTTGCTATTCCATTAGCTTATTTAATTGCACGAAACGAATTTAAATTAAAAAATCTTGTACTTGGGCTAATAAATATACCAATAATAATTCCTCATTCAGCAGCAGGTATTGCTGTACTTGGTATGGTTTCACGAGATACTGTTTTGGGCAAGTTTGCAACTTCATTGGGTATGAGTTTTATTGATAGCCCTCTGGGAATTGGTTTGGCGATGGCTTATGTAAGTATTCCATTTTTAATTTTAACTACAATTACTGGTTTTTCTGAAGTTCCTAAGAAAGTTGAACAAGCTGCTGCAAATGCAGGTGCATCACGGACAAAAATATTTTTTAAGATTTCTTTACCTCTGGCAAAACGATCTGTTTGGGGAGGTTTAATATTAATGTTCTCAAGAGGAATAAGCGAGTTTGGAGCCGTTATTATGTTGGCATATTTCCCAACTATTACGCCAATTCTTATTTATGATAGATTTGTTTCATTCGGATTGACAAATTCAAGATCGGTTGCAGTGGTTTTTGTTACTGTTTGTCTAGCGGTGTTTTTATTATTCTATTTATTAACAAACCGTCGAAAAAAAGATGCTTAAACTGATAAATATAAATGCAAAGTTTGGCAATTTTACGCTTAAAGATATCAATCTTGAAGTTCAAAAAGGCGAATATCATGTTTTGCTTGGTCCTTCAGGTGCAGGGAAATCGGTTTTGTTGAATATTATTGCTGGTTTTAGGCAGCCAAATAGTGGAGAGATTATTTATAAATCAAAAAATGTCACCAATGTTTGTACTCAAAAACGAGAAATTGGCTTGCTGTTTCAGGAGTTGGCATTATTTCCTCATATGAACGTGTTCAATAATGTGGCATTCCCTTTAAAAGTACGTAAACAAAAGAAAGAAGAAATTAAAAAAGATGTTCTAAAATATCTAGAACTTACGGGAATAGTACATTTAAAAGATAGAAATATTTCCGATTTGTCAGGAGGAGAGAAGCAGCGTGTTGCTATTGCCAGATGCCTTGTTTGTGGATTTGATCTGATATTATTGGATGAACCATTAACTGCAGTCGATGTCCAGCTTCGTGGATCGTTAAAAAAGTTGCTTAAAAAGATTCAGGCTTTGGGTAAAACAATTGTACATGTGACTCACGATTTAAAAGAGACTAAAGTGCTTGCAGACAAGATATCAGTAATAAAAGATGGAGCGATTATTTCTTCAGGAACTTATAATGAAGTTTTTTCAAATCCAGACTCTTTTTTTACGGCTAGCTTTAATGAAGCGAAAAACTATTTTGAGGTTACAGACACTAATATTATTGGAGATAAATTAAGACTTAGTGATAATATTGAGTTTCAAATCGATATCGTATCCGATAAGCTTAAGGGAGTTTATATAAAGCCAGAAAAAGTATTACTAAACCGATTTGATGATAAAAATGATGTCCATTTTACTGGAAAGGTTATTTCTCAGTCTGTCAGTAAAATTGGTATAGAAATTGAAGTAGATGCTGGTGTGACTTTTTACAGCAATGTTAATAATCAAGAGTATGTAAAGTCTGGGATTAAATTAAACGATGAAGTAAATGTTTCTTTTTCTAAAAATGATATAAAACAAATTACAAGCTAATGCATAGAAATATACTGATAATTTCATTATTGTTATTTATTGCTACCCAAAGCATTTTGGCTCAACAGTGTAATCAGTATCAAATTTATATAATCGAAAGCGTTTCAGAAATTTATGATGTTTCAGATGATATTTATGAGACGAAAATTGAATTAAATCGTCTTGTAACAAACTTGAAAGATGAAAATCCTGTATTGAATTATCAAGGAATGGAAGAGCTATTAAAAAGCATGAAAAATAATATTGGATTAACTGAAACATCACTTGAAATTGCTCTGTCAAATGCAGATATGTGTGGTTGCCTAAATGGTCAAATACAATCAGATGAGCTTTTGGTTGAAATTGATAAACTTAAAGATTATAGTAAAGAATTACTTAAATTGCTGAAGTCGGTTAAGAAAATTGATGACTTTGATGAAATAGGTGAAATGTTTGACAATATCGATAAGTTATTAAATGACTCAAATGAGATTTGTGGAAAAGCCTCAGAAAAAGCTGTAAATGCACAAAATATTTGTTATTAAGCTATTTTTAACTGATATTATATACCTTAAAAATATAATTATCTCTCTTTTTTTTTGTCCGATAAAATAATTGAGCTAGAGTTGATTTTGCGTAAAAACATGAGTTTTGTCATAGTGATTTGTCTCTGTTTTAAACAAAAAAAATTAATTTAAGAATAATTAAAACGTTTTAGGTTTCAAATAAATACAATATTCACAAATGTTGTATAATTAAAGGTATGTGTATGAAAGTGTATATAAAATAAATTTATATACGGGTTGAAGTGTTATAATAATTCGATATTGGTGATATATTAAGTATTGCTATTTCTTGATGAATGGTTTCTCTTATTGCTTGTTAATGAGGCAATTAGTTGATTTTTGATACAACTTAAGTAAATTTTTATTAACTTTGTGTTCCTTAAAAATTATAATATATGTTAAAATCACAATTAAAAACTTTAATGATTGACGCCTCAACAGGCTTTTATAAAACGCTTAGATATGAAGTGGGAGATTTCTGGGGCCCAGTAGATTTAGGTCTTCATCTATCATACAAACACAATAGCTTAAACTTTGGTACAGGATTATTGGCGGGATCAATTTTTCCTGGATCAAACAGAATGATATTTACTGGTATTAGTCCAAATTGGCACGGGTTTTACATCTCAAGTATGGGTGGTGCTGGTTTAGTATTCGATAATCTTGGAATTAACTTACTTTCAATTAAAAATAAGGCAACCGACTTGTCTATTTTATATTTAAATCGTGTACACGGAGAAGAAATTCAGGTAGAATTACGACCTGTTAATGCAGAAGAGATTTGGAAAGAGGGTAGAGGCGGTATTTATCCAATGATGGAATATGCTTATAAAGAATTTGGAGATAGATACGAAAATGCACCAAGAGTCCTTGCGGTTGGTCCTGCAGCGATGTATACTGATTTTGCAGGCATTTGTTCTGCTCCAATAAAAAAGGGTGAAATCACACCTGTTGACACTTGGGCTGGCCGTGGTGGCTTAGGTACTAAAATGTTACAAGAACACGGTATTGTTGCAGTTATTTACGGAGGAACAGTAATTGAGGAAGATTTTAGAGATAGAAAAGTTGCTGACCAATGGTTCGAAGATAGATATAATAAGAAATTATCTGCAAAAGATCTAGAAGCAACAACAAAATATCGATACGATCCAAACTTTAATACAGGAGGCACATTTGGTGTTAACTTTGCAAATAATGCAGAGTGGATGACTGCATTTAACTATCGCAGTATTTTCTGGGAAACAGATTATAGAGTTAAGTTTCATAAGAAATTTATCATAAATCATTACTTAAAGCAGTTTAACGAAGAAACAATTTTGCCAAAAATGCAGAAAAATTGTGGTGAGCCTTGTGTTGCTGTTTGTAAGAAGATGAAAGACGAGTTCAAGAAGGATTACGAACCATATCAAACTTTAGGACCATTATGTGGTATTTTTGACCAACGTGCTGCAGAAAAACTAAATGGAAAGGCTGATAGCTCTGGCTTTGATGCCATTTCTGTAGGTGGTGTCTTAGCTTGGTTAATGGATTGTATGGTTGATGGACTAATTACACCTGAAGAACTCGGCGTAACAGAAATGCCAAAGTGGGATATTGACGGATTTGACTTAGTAAAGGATTCAATGCATAATGCTGACCTTGGTATTGCTCTTATTGATGAAATGTTAAAGAAGGATGGTAAAGTCGATTTAATGCTAGGTGCACGTAAGTTTGCTCGTGGTTTTGCAAAATCGAAATCAAAAGATATTATGGACAAATTTGTTTATACTGCTTTTGCTCGTCAAGGTTGGATGGTTCCAAACCAATATTGGACACCAGGTGTTTTAGCTCCTATGGGTATTATGGGTAAGTATTATAACGATTATGGAAAAGTATTTATCGAACCTCGTGAGTTAGGTAGAATCAGCGCTAATCGTATGAAGAAAGAGCTAATGCTTGATAATATAGGCATTTGCCGTTTCCATCGCGGATGGGCAGAAGATATTATGCCTGATATAATAGAAAAACTATTTGGAGACAAAGAATGTTATCTTGAAGCAATAGATTTAGCAGCTAGCCGTATAAATAGTCGTAACTCTTCAGTATTCTGGGAGTCAGAACGTAATATTGATTATGTACATACATTCTTTAAAAAGAAATATGAAGAAAATCAATCAGATGAAGCACTAAATAAGTGGATTGCAAGATTTGATGAAGATAAACATCAGGCAGCATACGATTTTTGGTACGACATACATAAAGGAATTCATGAGTCTTTGAGAGATTTTCCAGTTTAATAAAAAGATCTGAGATATAAAAAAAGGGTTAAGAGCATTGTGCAATCTTAACCCTTTTTTATTGAGTTTAAAAATTATAATTATTGTGTCCTATATTTCATAAATTTTACTCATAAATCAACTTCTCCACCTTAACCAACTTCCCATCCACAAATAAATTACAAACATAAGTTCCGGGTTCCCAGCCTTTTGTTGGAATAACTATTGTTTCTCCGTTAACCGGAATTATATTCTTTAAATGACCGTTTAATCCTGTAATTTTTATTTCTGCATTTTTGTAATCCGGCAGGGTAGTTTTAACTGTAAACCCATTGCTGCTTGGGTTAGGAAAAACCTGCATTTCAATATTCTCATAGTTTTGTATGTTGCTATTACTGCCTAATTCAATATAAATTGTTTTATTAGCAGTTTTAACACATCCGTCCTGGGTAACAGTAACCTGAACATTATATTCCCCAACATCGGAATAAATATGTTCTACAGCCTGAGTTGACATTGCTGAGCCAGTCGAAGTACCAAAATCCCATTCCCAACTTTCTGCATAAGGATTATTATTGTACAGGTTTACAACAGCTTCCCCGTTGTTTAGATAAAATGTATCGGTATATGTATTAATACGTGGTTTTAGGAAATCGCAACCATTATCGGGCATGTATAGTTTTACCATGCCTTTGGTACGTTTATTGGGCACAGGAGAATCACCTCCCCAAAAACCAAAGTAACCGCCAATATAAAGAGTATCTCTAAATACTTCAAGAGAAGATATTGAAGAATTGAAAGCTCCTCCAATGCTATCCCAGGTTTCCCCATTCCATTTCTTTATACCAAATGTCCAGTCATCACCTTCTACTTTTACACTATTACCGGCATAAAACTCCCCCCTGTACATAGCACTGGCTTGAGGTATTATTGTTGTGCTGTTAGCAGTACCAGTAGCTGTCCAATTAAAACCATCCCAAATAGCAGAACAAACAGATAACTCATCTCCTATATGGAAAAATTCACCACCAACAAATAATAGTGAGTTTATAGTATCTACCATAAGCTCGTTAACTTGCCCGTCGGGAATAATATCGAATGTTTCCCACTCAGTACCACCAAGATATCTACGTACTCCCCAATATCCTCCGGCATATAGCTCATCGTTAAAAATAGCTAAAGCCCTGCAATACATTCCCATATCACCAACATTTATCCACTCTTCACCATTGTATGCAGCTATTTTTTTATATTCAACACCACCAATTGTACTAAAATTACCTGCTATGAATAACGTGTCATGAAACTCAATAAAGTCATAAACATCACTACCAGGTTGTCCAATACTTGTTGACTGCCAGTTTAAACCATTCCATATTGCAAGGTTTGCTGTGTTTGAATTCCCGCTTGCAGAATCAAACCCCCCCCCCATATATAAAGTGTCTTTGTAGCAATATATTGCATTTACATAGCCCCATTCTACACCTTCCTGGTAAATTCGTATTGTGTCTGTATTCCAGCTTGCAATATTATTTGCATTGGAGCTATTGGCATAAGCAAATCCTCCTCCCAGAAATAATATGGAATCATTAAAGTTATACATATCTTTCATGACTATAGGGTTTACAATAGTAGGAGCAGAAATATTCCAAAGACTGTCAATTCCATTAAAATTATCGCTCCAGACTTGTGAAAAAGAAGAGATGCAAATAAAGAACATGGAAAATATAATAAACATTTTTTTCATAAAACAAATATATTAAAAATAGTAGAAAGTAATCACTTCGTGATTTAAAGTGCCAAGTTAAAAGTTAAACTCTGTATGATGTAACTTTTAACTTTCTAACTTGATAAACTTTTTACTTACTCATAAATCAATTTCTCCACCTTTACCAATTTCCCATCAACAAACAAATTACAAAAATACGTACCCGGTTTCCAGCCTTTTGTTGGAATTACTGTTGTTTCTCCAGTAACAGGGATAATATTCTTTAAATGACCGTTTAAATCTGCAATTCTAATTTCTGTATTTCTGTAATCCGGCAGGGTAGTTTTAACTGTAAACCCATCACTGCTTGGGTTAGGAAAAACCTGCATTTCAATATTCTCATAGTTTTGTATGTTGCTATTACTGCCTAATTCAATATAAATTGTTTTATTAGCAGTTTTAACACATCCGTCCTGGGTAACAGTAACCTGAACATTATATTCCCCAACATCGGAATAAATATGTTCTACAGCCTGAGTTGACATTGCTGAGCCAGTCGAAGTACCAAAATCCCATTCCCAACTTTCTGCATAAGGATTATTATTGTACAGGTTTACAACAGCTTCCCCGTTGTTTAGATAAAATGTATCGGTATATGTATTAATACGTGGTTTTAGGAAATCGCAACCATTATCAGGCATGTATAACTTTACCATGCCTTTGGTACGTTTATCGGGAACTGGAGAGTCTCCTCCCCAAAAACTAAAGTTACCACCAATGTATAGCGTGTCTCTGAATACCTCAAGAGATAATATAGTACTATCAAATGTCCCCCCAATACTATCCCAAGCTTCCCCATTCCATTTTTTTATCCAGAAAGTCCAGTCATTACCATCTACCATTACTCCATTACCGGCATAAAATTCTCCCCTGTACATAGCACTGGCTTGTGCCCTTATAGTTGTACTGTTAGCAGTACCTGTAGCTGTCCAGTTAAAACCATCCCAAATGGCAGAACAAACAGATAGCTCATCTCCAATATGGAAAAACTCACCACCAACAAATAAAAGAGAATTTATAGTATCTACCATAAGCTCGTTAACCTGCCCGTCCGGAATAATTTCAAAGGTTTCCCACTCAGTACCACCAAGATATCTGCGTACTCCCCAATATCCTCCGGCGTATAGTTCATCGTTAAAAACAGCTAAAGCCCTGCAATACATTCCCATATCACCAACATTTATCCATTCTTCCCCATTATATGCAACAATCTTACTACATTCTAAATCTCCTATATGTCCAAAGTTTCCTGCTACAAACAAGGTGTCATGGAAAATACAAAAATCATTAACCTCTGAATCTGGTTGTCCAATACTTGTTGACTGCCAGTTTGTACCATCCCATATTGCAAGATTGGCAGTATTTGAATTGCTGCTTGCAGATTCAAACCCCCCCCCAATATATAAAGTGTCTTTGTAACTAAATATTGTTTTTACATAGCCCCATTCAACACCTTCCTGGTAAATTCGTATTGTATCTGTATTCCAACCTGCAATATTATTTGCATTGGAGTTATTGGCATAAGAAAATCCACCTCCCAGAAATAATATGGAATCATTATAGTTATACATATCATACATAGAGATAGGATTTACGATAGTTGGAGCAGAAATATTCCAAAGGCTGTCCAGCCCATTAATATTATCATCCCATACTTGAGAGAAAGTAGTGCTTGTAATCAATAATAACGCTATGATATTAATTGTTTTTTTCATATAACTAGTTGTGTGTTATAACCATTTTTTTAACTTCAATCAGTTTCCCATTTGCAAACATAGCATAAGTATATATACCGGGAGCCCAATTGTTATTAATAATTTCCAAAGTATTTTCTCCTTCCAGTAATTTGTAGTTTGCAATTGTTTTACCATACATGTCGTTAACAGTTATTTCTCCTGTAAGAAGATGAAGAATTGATCGTGCTCCTGAGCCACCTCTGTTTAAATGACATTTATGTGTTAACTGGGTACTATACATGCTGTAAAAAACAATTTTCTCTTTCAAACAAAGATAATAAAAATCATTTAGTAAGGCGTATTCATATATAGAAGTCTCACATAAAGAGTTAGTTGTGAATGCATATCATATGCAATGATGTATACTGATATAAAATCAATTAAGGGTTAAGAAGAACAAAACTACTTAACCCTTAATGCTAAAATTTCTTTATTTCTTAGAAATTTGGCTTCAAGCCATATTCGCTATAGAAGTCTTCAATGATTTTAACTGCTTCGGCAGGTGAATCAACAATGTGGAATAAATCCATATCCCCAGCTGATATATTATGTTCTTTATCCAACATTACATTTTTTACCCATTCAAAGAGTCCACTCCAGTATTCTTTATCTAAAAGAATTATTGGAAAACGTCCGATTTTTTTCGTTTGAATTAACGTAATAGCTTCGAAAAGCTCGTCGAATGTCCCAAATCCACCAGGAAATACAATAAAGCCTTGAGCATACTTCATGAACATTACTTTGCGAATGAAAAAGTAATCAAAAGTTACAAGTTTATCTTCGTCAATGTATTTGTTTGCATCTTGTTCAAATTCAAGTTTGATATTACATCCAGCAGATTTTCCATCACCAGCGCTGGCACCTTTATTCGCAGCTTCCATAATTCCAGGACCACCACCAGTAATTACGCCAAAACCATTTTGTGTTAATAGATAACCTGTCTCAGTAGCCATTTTGTAGTATTTATGATCTGGCTTTGTGCGTGCTGATCCAAAAATTGAAACGCAAGGACCAATTTGTGCAAAATGTTCGTATCCGTTAACAAATTCGCCCATTATTTTAAAGATACTCCAAGAGTCGTTTGATTTAATGTCTGCCCATGTTTTAGGAGCTAATGATTCTCTAATCATTTTTTCTTCTTCTGTCATAGTTTTCTGATTTATTTATTTTTTTTTATTTAGCTTTTTTAATAGCAAATAATATGCCCTTTACTTTGAGTGACATGCTATTGCTGTAAAAGGTTGCCTGTTTTTCAATGAATTATTCAAGAAATTATACAACCAAAGATAATACATCTTCTTTTATCTCCAAAGCTTTTTAATAACGAGTATTTTGAGCTTTTGTTGTTTTTGCAAATGGCATGTTGCAAGTCACATAGCTCGGGTAGTTTAGCTATAATATAACTATAATGCTTTAAATGATTCAGATTATTGAAAATTAAATAGTTTTATTCTGCACTATTACAGCTCTATGCATTATACTTTTATATAATCAACGACAGCACATCTTCTTTCATATCCAAAGCTTTTTGATAACGTCTATTAAGGGCTTCAATTATTTTCGCCTTTATTTCATTTTCATTATATTTAGATGTTGATTTAATTAAGTCTGGCTTTACTGTTGCCTTTTGAATTACAGAATATAAATCCGAATCAATTCTGTAGTGTTCAGGAACTTTTGTTACTGCTTGCAAACGTTTAATAAACATTGGATTTGAAGTGTTAAGAGCAGGCTCTTTTGCAATACACTCAAAAAGAACTAATCCTAAGCTAAAAATATCTGAATGGTCACCAATTAATTCATCAATGCCAAATATCTGTTCCGGACTACCATACATAATATTATATGTCCTTTTTCCTGCATCAAATACACGAGGTTTGAAAGCGGGTTTGATATTTCCCAAATCAATTATTTTAACTTCAGGATCTTCAATATCAACCTCATTATATTTTTCTAAAACCATAATGTTGGCTGGTTTTATGTCTCCATGACAATATCCGTTTTTATGAATATGATCAAGTGCATCGCAGCATTGAGCAATTATCTTAAGGAAGAAATAATTGTATTTATAGTCGAAATATTTTTTGTTTGTTATCAAACTTTGCAGACTAACTCCTGCAATGTATTCCTGGATAATGAAAATATTATTTTCTTCGACAATCAAATCGATAGTTTTTACAATTCCGGGATGTTGCATACTGATGCTAGCCTCAACGAAAAACTTTAATTTGTCAGTATGACTGTCGAATAAGTCAGGAGATAACTGTTTACAAATAACTTTTCGTTTAGTCTCAGCTTCTGCAGCAAGGTAAATTATCGAGAATTTGGACCTGCTTAATATAGTTGACTCCTCATATGGAAAAAAGAAGTATTTGGCATTACTGCCTTCAAGAAAGTATGTTTGCATAACTATATACGACAGTTAGTAATAAATTGGTTTTTGTAAAGATAGGACATTTTTTTATAATGGCATAGGGCATAACGCATAAAGCATGGGGCAAAGAGATAGTCTAATTTTCCCTTTGCCCCATACGAGATGCTCCATGCCCAAAATTATCTGTTATATTCTTCAAGAGCTCTGCTTCCCCATGTTTCATCAGAATTCATATCATCATGGTTATACAATGCATTATTTCTTTTACTCAACACTCGTTCCCAATTAGGAGTTTTTATTTCTCCTGTTAAGTCAGAGTGCAATAATTCATATTCTTTTCCAGCTATGTTGGGATTGTAGAAAATAAACTTCTTGTTATTTTCGTCCTGTACTCTATAATAATGCCATATTTCGTAAGGGTAGGAGCTTGGTTCATGTTTCGACACATAAATGTCGTTTGGAGCTCCGTATTGTAAGTAAACACGACCTCTGTCTGTTTCGTAACCTCTGTTTATTGGTGTTCTGTAAAACTTGTCGACAAAATCTACTTGCTCTTTATAAAGCTTCCATAATTCGCCAGGTTCAACATTATTTCGTTTTAACCAAAACTCTATAAAGTAGTTTTGCATTATTTCAAGAGATGCTGTTTTTAGTTGATGGTCGATGAAAGTTTTCTCATTCATATCAGCAATTGGGTGTAGACAAGCAACATATTCTCGAACCGAATCAGTATTTGTCATGCTACTACCAAATATTGTTGTGATATCAGAATTTTTAATTAATTCACTCATATCATGAGTTGGGGCAACTCCTGGATTACTTCTTTGGAAGAAAAATTTTGACTTTAAAAGAGACTCGTTATCTCTGTTTTTTATTTCCATAACCAGATTATAATTTCCTGATGGAAGACTTTCAATATTTATTTCACCAATCAAAGGTACAATTTGAGCTGAACTAAGTTTCTTAAAACGACTATAAGATTCAATCTCTGAATAGGTTTCGAATTTCTCAATATAGTACCTTACAATAAAATCATCTCCAATAGACTTGTCTGAGTTGTAAATTTCTGTATAAAAGCTAAGTTTATTAAAGTTTGAAGGATAGAAATTTGAAATGTATGGTAATAAATCGTATCCATTTTTTGTGAGTGCAGATTCAGTATCGGAAGGAGTGATGCTCTCAATTAGTTGTGTGCCACTGAATTGAAGCTTGTTTCCAGAATAGTCAATTTGAATGATATCATTAAATTTATATACATCTTCTTTTGTATTCAAATCCCTTATTTGTAATTCAAAGTTATATATTCCATTTTCAAGACTAATTCTTTGTAAATCGATAAAGTTAGGTTTTAGTTCGCTGGTATCTTTTATCTCAGGACTTTTTAGGTTGTATTTATCCAAAGCAACAACGGAGTCAGCTTTTCTGAAAATCATTGTAATTTCAACTTCGGCAGAATAAGTGCCATTAGAGTTTTGAACAAATTCAACAGAATTACCAATAGTACTTAAGTACGTTTCGATGTAAGGACCGTCAGGAGAATTGAAGGTAGAATACATAAAATATACTTCGAGATTTGCTGATAAACTAAAACTTATCAGACTTAAAAATATTAAATAAACCAGCTTTTTCATAATTATAATTGTTGTTGAACTGCAATTTAAGGATTTTTTGTTTGCAATTAGTGGTATAATGTGAAAATTTTGTTAAACGTTCATGTATTTACCTACTATTTGATTGAATTCATCAAAAATGTATTTGTTTGATGATATTATTTCTTTTCCATAAATATAATTATTCCCACCACAAAAGTCGGAATTATTCCCACCAGCTTCTTTTACGATTATTGCTCCAGCAGCTACATCGTAAGGTTTTAAATCGTATTCATAGAATCCATCAAAACGCCCACAAGCAACATAAGCCATATCAGTTGCAGCAGAACCTAATCTGCGTATTCCCTGAGAGTTTTTTGTAAGATGTTTAAGCAAGTCTATAAAATTGTCTATTCGCTCTAATTCATGATAAGGAAAACCCGTTGCAAGTACAGAACTTTTAATCTCGGTTTTATTAGATACTGATATTGCATCATCATTTAAATATGCACCACCATTTTTCCATGCATAAAAACATTCAGATAATCCAATTTCATAAATTACACCAAGGACTATTTCTTTATTATATTCGAGGGCTATGCTTACTGCACAAGGGAAGAATCCATGAATAAAGTTAGTTGTGCCATCTAAAGGGTCAATAATCCAATTATATTCATCTCCAACTTTATCGGAAGTCCCTTCTTCTGCAATAAATCCAGCTTCTGGAATTAGTTTAGATAACTCATTAACGATATATTGTTCAGATTTTTTGTCAATTTCTGTAACAAAGTCATTTAATCCTTTTTTGACTATTGAGTCTTGAGAAAGTTTGCCAAAATTATCTCTAATAATTTGACCTGCATATTTTGATATTTCAATGACTTTATTTGTAGTTATAGCTAAATTCATAAAATTATATTATTTGGATTTTCATAGTTTCAGAATCATCGAAATCAATAATTTTAACTTTAACAATTTTATTGATTAAATTTTCTGAATGTGATGTTGTGACTCTGATGTAGTTTTCAGTATATCCGAATATTTTACCATTTTTATCTGATGATTCGAAAAGTACTTTGTGGCTTGTCCCAATGCTTTTGTTTAAAAAATCTTTGTGTTTTTTGTCAGATATTTTGGTGATGATATCAGCTCTCTGGTGTTTAACTTGTGGAGATGTTTTAGGTTTAAAATTTACTGCAGGAGTATTTTCTCTTTCTGAATATTGAAAATGGTGAATATAAGCAATATCTAGTGATGAAACAAAATCAACAGTCTCCTTGAAATGGAGATCAGTCTCACCATTAACACCAACAATTAAATCGATTCCAATAAAAGCATTAGGAATTAATTTATTAATTGTTTCAATTTTATCACGAAACAGAGCTGTGTCATATTTGCGTCTGATTAGTTTTAGAATTTCATCAGAACCTGCTTGCAAAGGAATGTGAAAATGGGGGAGAAGCTTTTCGCAAGATGCTACTAGTGCAATTATCTCTTCTGTAAGTAAATTTGGCTCAATACTCCCAATACGAATGCGTTCAATTCCTTCGATTTTTACTAGTTCGAATAGTAAATTATAAAAAGACTCTCCAGTTGTTTTTCCAAAGTCACCAATATTAATCCCTGTCAGAATAACTTCTTTAATCCCATCTTGTGCAATTTGTCTAGTATTTTCTAAAATGTCCTTGATACTTTGATTTCTACTTCTGCCTCTTGCGTATGGAATAGTACAATACGCACAAAAGTAATCACATCCATCCTGGATTTTTAAAAAAGAACGAGTTCTGTCTCCTTTTGAAAATGCAGGAAAAAAAGTTTTTACATCTTTATGGTCTGTAAGGATTTTGTGAGAGTCGTCGTTATTGTGAGATTTTATAATATCTTCGATTGAATTCTTGTCGTTTGCTCCGATAATATAATCTGCAAAATTGAGTTCTTCAATTTCTTCGGGTTTTAGTTGAGCATAGCATCCAGTTGCAATAATTATAGCTTTAGGATTTTTTGATCTTGCACGAGCAATTGCATTCCTACTTTTTTTATTTGCATTAGAAGTGACAGAACATGAATTGATAACATAGATGTCTGCAATTTCGCTAAATTTAACAACATCATAATTAGATTCAGTAAAGAATCTTGATATTGTTGACGTTTCAGCAAAATTGAGCTTACAGCCAAGTGTATAGAAGGCGACTTTTTTATTAATCATAAGGTTACAAAAATAGCAAAAGTAAAGTAGAGTTTCAAACTCTACTTTACTTTGCTTACATAACTGCATAAAAAAAGCCTCAATACGAGGCTTTATAATATTTTATTTTGAAAGTTTATTCTGCATTGTGGTGTTCCCCATCACAGTCATGCTCATGCTTGTGCTCTCCATCACAGTCGTGATCTTTTTTGTGTTTGCCTTCACCTTTGCATTTGTGTTCACCTGTACAGCATTGCTTAACTTCAGTAACTTCGATGTAGTAATTTAATTCTACTTCGTGGTGTACTTCAATTTCTTCGTCAGCTTCAACTTCAACAGCAATAATTTTTCCAGTAATCATAACTTCTTTTCCTTCTAAAGCTTTGTCAAATGCTTTAACACCTTCAGCAGCTTTACCGACTATCAGTATTTCTTCATCAGTTGTTGAATTTACAAAGATATTTTTCCCAGAATGATCGCAAATGTGTGTACATACACCACGAACCGTTACTTCTTGATCTACTTTTTCGTCAATATTTGCCATTAGATCGTCAACGCTGATTGCATTGCGGCATTTACCTTCGTGTTCGTGAGTACAATCTTCTGTATTTTCTTTGTCACAACATTCGTCTTCTACTTTTTTTGTTTCTGCATTATTACATGCAAAAAAGAACATAACTGGTACTAATAAAAATAATATTTTTTTCATAATTTAAATTTAGTTTAGTTTTTTACCTATTTAATTTTCTCTCATTTTTTTTACTTCAAAAATAACAAATTCCCATTCTGCATTTTCATTATCAAAGATTTCCTTGTTATTTGATTTTATTTCAAATACTAAGCCGTGCCATTTACCTGTTCTGGCTGCTTTAGCAGGAATTTCGATTTCAATGTTTCCGCTTTTATATTTTTTTGTCAAGTCAAATTGATATTCAATCTCAAAATTCACATTAACATCATGTTCGTTTGTGTTTTTAAGCTTTAAACGAAGTTGAACTGGGCTATCTTTGTCAAAAAACTTTTCATGTACAATTTTGTACTTAATCTCAATACCTTCAATAGATTTTAGCTCATATTTATACCCAAACTGAGCAAAAGCAGAAAGTGAGATAAACAAAGATAGAAAAATAAAGGTAAGTTTTGTCATGTTTTTTAATTTTCAGGATTCATAAATTTTCCAATAAACAGAATTGATTTTTCATTTTTTTCTACAATTACGAAGATAAAAGGTCTGTTGAAATTTAAATAAGTTGTTTTTGGTTGAGATTTCTGACGCACTACCACAGCTGTAGCAGCTGCAGCTTCTGTTCCTTTTTCATTAACTTCGATAAAAGATTGGTGAATAACATCGTCAATCATTAGGTCACTACGTCCGTTCATGCCTTTAAAATTAGCTTTTGTTGTGAATGCACGTAACATCCCCATTTCCTTAAGATTCTTTTTTAGCTTGTACTTGTCTTCAATTTTAAACTTAGGGATTAATAGGTCGATAATTTCTTCTTTCGATGATTCAATCGCAGATGTAAAATTGGCATAATTCAAATTATCGATAAAATTATTGATACAAGTGTCTTTCGGAAGTATGACATACATTGCAGCTTGATTATCGGTATACGGTATTTCAAGCATACTAAAAGTAGAATCTTCAAAATACAAGAATTTCTGTTTTGTATGCATAAAGCTAGCTATGTATTGGCGAGATGGATGTTGGAAAATCATTTGTCTGGTTCTGTCTTCTGGAAATTCGTACATCCAGTCTGCCTTAAAATGAATAGCATTTAATAAAACAAGCCTTGTCAATTTATCAACAGAGCTTTTGTCAAGAAGGTCTTCAATTTTATCATTGGTGTTATCCATAACCCATTGATTAATTTCTAAACGAGCTTCTTCTCTTTTTGTGTCATCAATAAAGTTGGCTTGTTTTATTAATGCATTATAATCTTTAAGTAAATCAAAATACTTTTCATTAAAATTGTATTTTTCCTGTGCAAACGCAGCATTTACAATAGTGAAAAGATTTTCAGTGTCATTTTGATAGAATTTCAATAAATTAGTAATTTCATCGTGCGAATATGACTGGTCTTTTGTAAAACCAAGAGTTTTGCGCATTTCTTTGGCTGTTTTTCCTTTTGCACCATCATATGTCATGGATAAAGCTGTAGAAATACTTATCGGACTAATAAAAACATTTGTTGAATCTTGTGAAGAAATGTTTTTAAACAAACGAAATGCAAAGTCATTGTTGTTTTCCACAATGCTTGTAGAATTTTGCGAGTAAGCTGAGAAAGTAACTGCAAATACAAATACTACAGATATGAGAATTCTATTCATAATCGATAAATTCAGTTTAAATTATTTAATTACCTCAATATTCTTTTGACCAGTAATTTTTTCACAATAATAGCATTTTAAACCGACTTTTCCATCTTTGACCTGAACTTTAAACTTCGTCTCAACATTATCATGATTAGTGATACATTTAGGATTAATACATTTTACAAATGTTTGAATAGTTTCAGGAAGAGTTACATTTTTCTTCTCAACGACTTTGTAATCCTTGATAATATTGATAACGGCATTTGGGTCAATAAGAGCAATTTTATTTACATCTTCCATTGAAGGGAATTTGTCAGCAATTTTAATAATGGCTTTTTTGCCATACTTTTTACTTTCTAAGTTGTTCCCGATAAATACTTCAGTATCAATTTTGTCGATTCCTAAAATTGAAATAATTTTATATGTGTTAATAGCTTGTAAATGATCTATTACTGTACCGTTTTCGATTGCTTTTACAGTTAATTCGCTTTTCATATTTATAATCTTTATATGTTTTACAATAATTACTTAAGTCCCAACATTAGTGCCATAATTGCCATACGAGTATAAACACCATTTTCAGCTTGATCAAAATAGTATGCTTTTTCGTTTGAATCCACATCAGTGTTAATCTCATTAACTCTTGGAAGTGGGTGTAAAATTCTAAGATTAGGTTTGGTGTTTTCTAGCATACTATTTTTTAAGATATATGCATTTTTTACTTTTTCATAATCCATTGGATCTGAGAATCTTTCGCGCTGAACACGTGTTACATAAACAACATCAGCATGATTGATATTGTCGTCTAATTGATCGTGCTCATAATACTTTATTCCTTTTTCATCTAAGAAGTCCTTGTATTCTTGAGGCATTCTAAGGCTAGGAGGTGATACAAAGTTGAAAACTGGGTTAAATTGAGCCATAGCTTGTAATAAAGAGTGTACTGTACGACCATACTTTAAGTCACCCACTAAGAAAAGATTTAGGTTTTCTAGTGTTCCTTGAGTTTTGCGAATTGAATAAAGATCAAGCATACACTGTGTAGGGTGTTGGTTGGAACCATCACCTGCATTGATAACTGGTTTGTCTGAAACATCAGATGCATGTCTTGAGCTACCTTCGATTGGATGTCTCATGATGATAAGATCAGCGTATCTGCTAACAGTTAGGATAGTGTCTTTTAAGGATTCCCCTTTTGAAACACTTGAGCTGGAAGCTTCACTGAAACCAATAACACGACCACCAAGACGTTGAATTGCAGTTTCAAAACTTAATCTTGTTCTGGTAGAAGGCTCGAAGAACAAAGATGCTACAACATGGTTCTCTAATAGCTTTTGGTTAGGGTTTTCTTGAAATTCTTCTGCCAGATCCAGAATTCTAAAATACTCCTCTTTAGAAAAATCGTTAATTGAGATAAGACTTTTGTTTTTCATTTTTTTGCTATTTATTTTGGTTACACTTTTAATTTATTTACAAAAAAAAACCGAAGTAAAAACTTCGGTTAATAAACTATTTTTCAATGTCTAATAATTCAACTTCAAAAATCAAGGTCTCATAAGGACCAATTAACTGTCCGGCACCTCTTTCGCCATAAGCTAAATCATAAGGGATAAAGAATTTGAATTTAGAGCCAACAGGCATTAGCTGAAGACCTTCTGTCCATCCTTTAATAACACCATTTAGTGGGAAAGATATTGGTTCGCCACGATCGTAAGAGCTGTCAAATACAGTTCCGTTTAATAAGGTACCTTTATAATGAGTCTTTACTGTAGAGCTAATTGTTGGTTTTGCTCCGTCGCCCATTGTTAAAACTTCATATTGTAGTCCACTAGCAGTAGTTGTAACTTCAGGTCTTTTCCCGTTTTCTGCAAGAAAAGCCTCTCCTTCAGAAATTTTACCACCTGATTGAGCTTTTTGCATATCTGCAAAGAAAGACTGTACAATCTGATCTGTCTCAGTTATGTCTAGTTTTGACTCTTTAGCTATATGGTCTTCAATACCTGCAAGAATTAAATCTATATTCATTACTGTGTCAAGTCCCTGCTTAATAAAATTCTCGCCGATTTGCATTCCAATTGCGTAACTTGCAGAATCAACCGGGCTAGTTAAGTCAACTTTTTTGTTTTCCACTTCTTTTTGAGATTTACATGACCACATTGCTAGAGTTGTAACTGTGACCAAGATTAATATTCCAATTACTTTTTTCATAAGTATATAATTTTTCTAGTGCGAAATAAGAATTTTTATTTCTAATCTGCAACAAAAATTCAATAATAAAATAAAAAATTATTAACGTATACTTTAAAATAATAGCAAAGAGTTGAAAAAGTGATTGTTAATAAGTTGATTGTTAATAAGTTGTGAAAGTGCGATTATTTCTTGTTTATAAACAATTTAATAACAAAGAAATCAACAATTTTTGAAGGGAGTGTTGATACTATTATATTAATCAATTTGGCTTCTTTTGTTACTAAGTATCTATTCTTTGGTCTTTTAGATGTTGCAGCTCTGTAAATTCTTTTTGCACATGTTTCGACTGACCCACCTTTTATATTGTCTGTTGATCCGGTAAGGTCATTGACTAGATTTCCATAAGGACTGTTTTTTATGATTACAATACTTTTGTTCATGTTTGCTGCAAAATCTGTTTTTATAGGTCCTGGTTCTATAAGCGATACCTTGATTCCAAACTGTTTAGTTTCATATCTTATACTATCAGAAATTGCTTCAACTGCATATTTGCTTGCAGCATACCATCCGCCTCCTGGCATAGAAGTTTTTCCGGCTATTGATGATACATTTATTATTCTTCCATGTTCCTGTTTTCGCATTATTGGAATAATCTTTTGAGTTAATGCTGCTAAACCAAAAACATTGGTTTCAAATTGTGCTCTGGCTTTTTCAATACTCGTTTCTTCGATTGTCCCGAATTGTCCATATCCTGCGTTATTAACAAGTGTGTAAATAAATAATTCATTGTCAACAAGATATGTTATTAAGTTGTTGATATCTTCAGAATTTGTAACATCTAGTTTTAGACATTTAGCTCCTTTTGATTTCAAAGATTTAAGTTTGTCTATATTGCGTGCAGTTGCAATTACCTGCCAGCCTTTATTTAAAAATAATATTGCTGCAGCTTTGCCAATTCCTCCTGATGCGCCAGTTATTAGTACGGTTTTTTTCATATGCAAGTTTTATAAGTAGGATGACAGTATGATTAATAAATCAACTTTCAACCTTTATAAATTATAAATCCAGAGTGAATTCTAATTCTTTATCGATGTTATAAATCCAATTGCCTACATTAAAGCTAATGCTTTGTTTGTCAGTTTTATTGGTGTTTACATAAAAATGAATGTTTGACTTCGGCTTGATTTCAAGCATTTTTGGCACAACTCCTTTAGGTAAATTGGTGTCTGGATATAGGATTATTGGAGCCGATGACAAGTTATGGATGTCATAGAATATTTTATTGTTTTCTTTGTCGTATCTCTTTTTTATAATAAGTGATTTTTCAAGAAGTTGACTCAATAATTCGTCATCACCGTAAATCGTTTCATTAAAGTATAATGCAGTACGTTTGTTATCAAGAGCATCACGAACAGAATTTTGGCTAAATTCTTTAGCAAAAACCAAAGTAATAGGTCTGTGTTTCTCAAATTTACTCATAGAAGTTGTTGAGTGCATATCAGAATTAGAGAGAATTGTTAAGTTTTTTTCAATAGCCCAATTCCATGCTTCAGGGCAAAAATCAGAAAAATTACCAACTTCTATTCCTTGTATATAACCTTTTTCATACCATCTAGTATGGATGTCAAACCATTTAACTGTGTCTGGTTGCTGTGCTTTCCAGCATGGGTGATTCCAAAAAATAAATGCGCCTTGGTTATATGCTTCTTCAACAGCGTCCTCTACATTTTCAACATCAAGCTTGTTCGCATCTTTAATAAATATTGCATTCAAATGACCAGGGGGCATGCTTCTGGTTATTTCAGCACCTTTAATTACCATAACTCCATGTTTGTCTCCTTCTTTTTTTGCAATTTCGTAACCAGAATTAAAGTCCCCATTTAGGTAATCCTCATATGGAGTGTATTCAATATGATCTGTAATAGCGATTACATCAAGACCGTCCATAATAGCTTCTGTGACTCTGTAGTCTGGCCATACCTGACCATCAGAGAAAGCTGTATGCATATGAAAATCACATTTTAAGGTTTTATACTCATCAAGATCAGGAAAGAATAGTGAAGATTCCTGACGATGATATTGTGCACTTAATGATAATGTAATTGTTATTAGAAATAAGACAATTACTAATTTGATTATATTTTTCATATCAATATTTTTAATTCTTTACTTCTTTTATGTTTTTGCGCATCTGCATCTGTAAAATGTCGACTAATAATGAAAATGCCATTGCAAAGTAAATATATCCTTTTGGAATTTCAATGTCGAATCCTTCTGTAATTAGTGAGAATCCTATTAATAAAAGGAATGCCAATGCAAGCATTTTAAATGCCTGATGTTTTTGAACAAATTTACTAATTGGAAACGCAGCGAACATCATTATCACAATAGTTACAATAATCGCAACATACATCACCCAAATTTGCTCAACCAAACCAATTGCTGTGATGATAGAATCCAAAGAGAAAACCATATCCATAATTGCTATCTGTAGAAGTACGCCTCCAAAAGTAATTTCTTTTTTCTTAGTTTCTTTAGTTCCTGAATCACCTTCCATTTTATGGTATATCTCAACTGTGCTTTTGTAAATTAAAAATGCACCACCCACGATTAAAACAAGATCTTTTCCCGATATTCCTGTTCCGAATATGCTGAATAATTCATTCTCGAGACGTAAAATAATTGAAATTAATGATAACAAAGCTAATCTTGTAAGTCCAGCGAGAATTAACCCCCAATTTATTGCTTTTTTCTGTTTCTTTTCAGGTAATCGCTGAGCCAAAATTGAAATAAAAATAACATTATCAATTCCTAAAACAGTCTCTAAAGCAATTAGAGTTAATAATGCAATGATAATTTCGTAAGCCATAAAAAAGAAATTTTATAATAATATATATAAAAAACAAATTGAGATAAATTGCATTTGTCTCAAGATGTTTCAATTATTTGCAAAGTAAGAATTTAAGCTGGAAAAATACAAGAGCGAATAAAAAAAAAGAATTAAAATAAAGTAAAAATGTCAAAGTTTAATGCATCAATGATTTTATTGGTCTTTTTATTAGAAACTATAGTATATGATTTTTCTGAACTATACAGTTGCATTGTCCAATCGGATGAGTTAAATAGTTTTACCATATCACTTAGTAATATTTTTGACGAAAACCTAGACTCTATTAAGCCTTTGTCTCTTTCATTAAACATTAAATCAACTTTATATGATTTGAGGAAGATGTTTTTATTTGATAACGATATACTATCAATTTTTTTTATCAGATCTTCACTAAAAAATGAAAATGTAATTGTGGCACTATCTTTTACTTGATCTTTATATCTAAAGGTAATATCAAGCGTTAGTATTTCATCTTCGTTATTACTGAATTTTATAGGTTTTACAAAATATTGAGTTCCCTCTTCGCCAACAAAGAAAGTCTCGTAATATTTTGCTGCAGATTTAGTCCCATTTGGTTTCATTTTGAGGCAAGAAGTCGATATTCCTGTAAATAGAGCCCCTGTGAAAAGGATTAACAATATTCTTTTTATGCTGTGAATTTCCATGATGTAAAGATAAAAAAAAGGAGTGCAAATGCACTCCCCTTACATAAGTTTATTAGTATTATTCACCAGTTACGATAGTTTCGTATGTCCAGATAATACCTAAAACGTTTCCTTGCTTAACGTCAACTGTAGAAATTTTTGTGATTCCACCGTCTTTAGCAGCTTTTTGGATACTAGCATCTTGTCCAAAGAATAAAATGCCAAAATAACCAGTTGCTTTAGATGTTCCAACTTTTGATCCTACAGGATTACTTGTAGCATTAACAGGTAAAGTAACTGAACAACTTGCTAATAATAAAACTACTGCGAACATTGCAGCAAACATTTTGATTTTTTTCATTTTTTGATTGAATTAATTTTCTTACTCATAAGGCTTTTCAGATTCCGCCCCGTTTTTTTATGTGGTTTCTGGATTCCACAGAAATTTTATTGTTTTTCAATGCTTAAAATCATTAATTGTCGTAATGACAAAAAATGCTTTTACAAAAATAAATAAAAAATATTAGTTTCAAAATCATATCTGTATTATTTAATTGCTACAATATGTTTAATTAAAAATACTAAATGAATTTATTTGCTGGATTTGGATTCGGTATATCTTTAATCTATTGAGCTTTTAATTAATATAATAATGTTTAATTCAAATATTAAATTACAATGTTTAAAAACTCATTAAAAGTTGCGAAAGTATATTAAAAGATGAAATAATTGGTTTGGATGTTGTAGTAAATCGTAAATAAAATATGTTAAAAATGAAACATTTTTGATTTTTATTTGTTTATATGAATACTATAAATAACTGAGAATATATATGATTCAATTGAGTAAAAAAGCTGTTGAAATAGCAGCTTTAGAAACAGTTGAGTTTTTAGGACAAAAGGAATTATGTGGAGAGCTTAAAAGATTTTATACCGCAATCGGTCTAAAACTCAGCAATATACCATACAAGCTTATGGTGAGAAATTTTGTTTTGGGACGAATTAAGTTTATTATTACTATAATATTTCCAGTTAAATATGAGTGCAATTTTATCAGGTGTTCCAAATTTGGAGTACTTGTTAATGTGAGGGCTGATGAATATTTAGTAAACCTTAATCAAGAATTTTTTAAAAGAGGAAAGCTATGGAATATGATGTTGTAATTATCGGAGCAGGACCGGCAGGCTATGTTTCTGCCATTAGATCAGGACAACTTGGGCATAAAACTCTTGTAATCGAGAAAGATTGTGTTGGAGGGATGTGTCTTAATTGGGGATGCATACCATCAAAATCATTAATCGAGAGTGCCAAAATGTATAGAAAGACAGCTAGTTTAAAAAGTTATGGAATTGATGGTGTAGATGTGAGTTTGCTTTCGTTTAATTGGCAAAATGCTGTTAAAAAGGCATTAGGAGTTAAGCAACAACTGTCAAAGGGCATCAAATACTTATTGAGAAAAAATGGAGTTGAAATACTTTATGGTACGGCAATAGTTGCTTCAACTAATAGCATAATAGTAAATGATAAGAAAATCACAGCATCAAAGATTATAATTGCTACAGGTTCATATCCTGAACAAGGGAATAATAATGAAATTGAAATTAAAGATTTTTATAGCCTTCCTGAATTGCCAAAAAAACTTGCTTTTTGTGGTCATGGTCCTGTTGCAATAGAGTTAGCACAAATGTCATCTCTGGTTGGCTCTGAGGTTTATTTGTTAACTGATGAAAATAATCTGGTGCCTGGGCTCGATAATTATATAAATGATTTTATTAAGCAAAAACTTAAGAAGGATAAAATCAAAATTATAGCTGGTGTTGATGATATTCCTGATGATGCCGTAATAGTGAATTCAAGAATGCGTAAAGCAATTGTTCCAGAATCTAAAATTAATATTAAACTAGATACAAATGGTTTCATAGATACTGATTACAAATTTAAAACCTCAGTTAAAAATATATACGCAATTGGAGATGTTAATGGTAAATCTCATTACGCTCATGCTGGTTCAGCACAAGGATTGTTTGTAATTAATAACCTTGATGGCGTAAATGGAATATTGGATTTAAGAAAATACCCAGTCAATGTATACACATATCCTGAAATTGCCCAAATTGGAATGACAGAATCTGATCTTGAAAAAGAAGGATATGATTATAGGATAAGTAGTTTCCCTCTTAAAGCAAACGGAAAAGCTTTGATAAATGGTGATACAGAAGGTGAAGCAAGAATACTTTACGAAACTCGTTTTGGTGAAGTAATGGGAGTGCAAATAATTGCAGAAAATGCTTCTGATATGATTGCTGAAGCTTCAGCATATATGCATCTTGAAGCTACTATATACGATGTGGCATCGACAATTCATGCTCATCCGACTGTGTCAGAGATATTTATGGAAGCTGGTTTTGAAGCTGTGGATAAGGCAATACACAAGTGATAAAGCAAAATACAAATTAAAAGCAACAAGCAAGTAGTTATAAAATATAACAAGGGGGGTAAAAGATACAAGATAAGTAAAACATGAAACAGGGGTGTCTAATTTGTTTTCATTGTATCTTCTTAAAATTGGAGCGAATTAAACTTGTTTAATTCAATTCTTCTGGAAAGATGGGCTTTTGTCCATCTTTTTCTGATTAGCAAGATTGAAAAAATATATACATCTAATAGTAATTTAGAATAAACATTTTTATTATTCTCTTGTTATTTAGATGAATTCTAAATAAAAGCAGTAGATATGTTAAAAGAATATGATCCGATTAATAAAATAATGTTTCAGGTGATGGATAATGATGGTAAAATCATCAACAATAAGCACATGCCTGAAATTGAGAATAAAGAAATACTTGAAGCATACAAAAAAATGTTATTTGCTCGTACAGCTGACAATATGATTATTAGCTATCAGAGACAAGGTAGAATATTTACATATCCACCAAATTATGGACAAGAAGCAATTAGTGGAGCTGTAGCACAAATTATAAGAAACGATGATTGGTTAGTGCCTGCTTTTCGTGAAATGGGAGCATATTTAGCAAAAGGAGCTAGTTTAAAGGAAATATTTCTGTATTTTATGGGGTATGAAGAAGGTGTAGATTTTAAAAATGCAAAGAATTTCCTCCCATATGCAGTTCCAATTGCTTCACAATTAGTTCATGCAAGTGGTATAGGTTATGAGATAAAGTATCATAAAAAAGACCAGTTGGTTTACACTTTTGTTGGTGATGGTGGAACTTCTGAAGGAGATTTTCACGAAGCCTTAAATTTTGCGGGTGTGTGGAAAGTCCCGGTTATCTTCATTGTTCAGAATAATCAATATGGAATTTCTACACCATTTAAAGTTCAAACAGCATCAGACGGAATTGCGATTAAATCGTATGCATACGGCATTAAAGGAATCCAGGTTGATGGGAATGACTTTTTTGCAATGTATAAAGCTGTTCAGGAATCAGCAGAATATGCAAAGGCAGGAAATGGACCTGTATTGATTGAAGCTGTTACATACAGAAAGGGAGCTCATACCACATCAGATGATCCTACAAAATATCGAACAAAGAAAGAAGAAGAAGAATGGGATCAAAAAGATCCTCTTAAAAGACTTAAGTCTTATTTAATTTCTAATAAATTATTTGACGAAAATGAAGAGGCAAAGCTGATTGAAGATTATAAGAAAGAAATTGACAGACAGTTTATAGAGGCAGAAAATCATGGACCATATCCTTTGGAAGATATCTTTAAGTATAACTATGGTGAAATGCCTGATGATCTTAAAGAGCAAATGGTAGAGCATGAGAAATTCTTGAAATGGAAAGAAGTTTCTAATTAACCAAATAAACTGAAAGAAATGAAAAAAGTAATGAATATGGTAAATGCGATTAACAACGCATTAGATATAAAACTCGAAGAAGATAATGATGTAATTGTATATGGTGAAGATGTTGGTGTTGAAGGCGGTGTATTTAGAGTGACAGAAGGCTTACAACAAAAATATGGAGTTGAAAGAGTCTTTGATTCACCTCTTGCTGAATCAGGAATCGCAGGAACAGCAGTTGGAATGTCAGTTGCAGGATTAAAGCCTGTTATAGAGATGCAATTTTCGGGATTTGCAAATCCTGCTTTTAATCAAATCGTTAGTCATGTTTCCAGAATGAGAAACAGAACTCGTGGGAAATATACTAGCAATATGGTAATCAGAATGCCCTATGGTGGAGCCATTAACGCTTTAGAGCATCATTCCGAAAGTATCGAAGCTATTTGGGCTCATGTTCCTGGATTAAAGGTTGTAATCCCATCGACCCCACACGATGCAAAAGGTTTGATGATGTCGGCAATAGAGTCTCCAGACCCAGTGTTTTTTATGGAACCTAAGCGAATATACAGAGCAATTAAGCAAGAAGTCGATGAAGGAAAATTCTCTATCCCAATAGGAAAAGCAAAAGTCGTTCAGAAAGGTACTGATGTTACTATCGTGGCTTATGGTGCAATGGTGCGAGAAGTTCAAAAGGCAGCAGCAATTGCTAAAAAAGAAAATATATCTGTAGAGATTATCGATTTAAGAACAATTTATCCAATTGACAGGCAAACCATTGCAGAATCTGTAAAGAAGACAGGTAGAGTTATTACCGTACACGAGGCTATTAAAACTTTTGGTGTTGCAGCTGAAGTGAGTAGTATTGCAATGGAAGAAGCATTTTTGCATATGGAAGCTCCTCCAAAACGCGTAACAGGATATGATGTAATTGTTCCGCTACCTAAAGGAGAACATCATTTTATTATTAGTCCTGAGAGGATTTATTATGAGATATTAAGAACTGTAAAATATTAAACACAAACAATTATGAGATATATATTTAATTTCCCCGATATTGGCGAAGGTTTGGATGAAGGAACCATTCTAGAATGGTATGTGCAAAAGGGGCAATCTGTAAAGGTTGGCGATTCTTTGGTCAAGATGGAAACTGACAAAGTTGTAGCTGATATTCCTTCTCCTCGAGATGGCGTAATTGTGGCTACATACGGAAAACTTGGAGAAACAATTCATGTTGGGAATGCGCTTGCTGAGATAGAAATTGAAGGCGTTTTTGGAGAAGAGGCTCAAAAACTAGTTGAAGATGTTAAAACAAAAATGGAGGCTGTTGAAGAAGAAGGTGCTGGAGTTGTTGGGACTTTGGAGGTGGCAGGAAATAAAGCTTTTATGCCTGCTTCTGATGAAGGAGTTGATGATTCTGAATCAGATAAAAGAATAACTAAAAAAGCTGTAGCAACCCCTGTTGCACGCGGATTAGCAAAAGAGCAGGGAATAGATATTAACAATGTTGTTGGAACTGGTCCTGGGGGCAGAGTAATGAAAGAGGATATCTTAAAACATAAAAAACAAGATGCTTATTCTGCACCGAAAACTAAAGTTGATACATTGGAATCTGAATTGGTTGAAGTAGAGAAATTAAGCCAGATTAGAAAGACTATAGCTAAGAATATGATACAGTCGAAGCATAATGCAGCTCACATGACTGTTTTTGATGATGTTGAAATTTCTGAGTTAATCAGATTACGAAATAAATTTAAGGAAAAGTATGCTTCAGAAGGTTTAAAATTGAATTATTTGCCATTTGTAGTTAAGGCAACAGCACTTGCTTTGAAGAAGTTTAAAGCATTAAATTCAGAAATGGATTTAGAAAATGGGAATTTAATTTATAAAAAATATTATAACATTGGAATCGCAGTTGATACAGATGATGGTTTGCTCGTCCCTGTTATAAAGGATGCAGATAAGAAATCTTTGAAAGAACTGGCTGTTGAGATCGCAGAAATTAGCGAGAAAGCAAGAACTCGTTCTATTAGTCTTGACGATATGAAAGATGGTACATTTACAATTACTAGTTATGGCTCAATTGGTGGAAAATATGCTGTTCCTGTAATAAATTATCCGCAGGCAGGTATTCTTGGAATCGGAAGAATCTATGAAGCGCCAGTTGTGAAAGATGGAGAGATCAAAGTCGGAAATAATTTACCAATTTCTTTATCTGTAGATCATAGAATCGTAGATGGTGGAGAAGTAACAAGATTTCTTAATGAGATAATGCTATATCTGGGAGAACCAGTAGCAATGTTAATGTAAAAAACTAAAACAAGAACTATGGAATATGATATTATAATAATTGGTGCAGGACCTGCAGGATATGTTTCGGCAATCAGAGCCGGACAGTTAGGCTTGAAGACACTAGTCATAGAGAAAGAAAAAGTTGGAGGAATGTGTCTTAATTGGGGCTGTATACCTTCAAAATCTTTAATCGAGAGTGCAAAGTTATTTAAGAAAGCCGGTGATCTTAAGCGTTATGGGGTTGATGGAATTGATAAAAAACAACTTTCGTTTAACTGGCAAGCTGCTGTTAAAAAAGCAATGGGAGTTACAACTAAGCTCTCAAAGGGGGTAGAATTTCTACTCAAGAAAAATGGCGTTGAAATAATTGAAGGAACAGCAACATTAAGTTCTGAAAATAGTATCACTGTAAATAATCGAAATATTACTGCAAAAAACATAATTATTGCTACAGGGTCATATCCCGAGCAAGGTAGTGATGATGAAATTAGTATTAGAGATTTTTATAAACTCGATACATTGCCCGAAAAAGTTGTTTTTTATGGTCATGGGCCGGTAACTATGGAGTTAGCTCAAATGTCTTCTTTGGCAGGAGCAGAGGTTTATGTATATACTTCAGAAGAGATACTTATTCCAGGATTGGATAATTACATAAATGATTATCTATTTAAGAAATTGAAGAAGGATAAAATAAAGATTGTTAATGATGATAGTGAAATTCCAGAGGGAGCAATAAAAGTAAATTCCCGTATGCGTAAAGCGATTGTTCCAGAATCAAAGATTGAAATTGAATTAGATGAAAATGGATTTATTAAAACAGATGAAGGTTTGATTACATCTGCTCAGAATATATTTGCAATTGGTGATGTAAATGGGAAATCCTATTATGCTCATGCTGGCTCAGCACAAGGATTATTTGTAATAAATATGATAAAGGGTGTTGATGCAGTACTAGATCTAAAAAAATACCCTGTTAATGTTTATACATACCCAGAGATTGCTCAATTAGGTATGACTGAAGCCGATCTTAAAGCAGAAGGATTTGAGTATAAAATAAGTAGCTTCCCTTTAAGTGCAAATGGAAAAGCTCTTATTAGTGGAGATACAGAAGGTGAAGTCAGAATTCTTTCAGAACCAAGATTTGGTGAGGTTATGGGAGTGCAGATAATTGCAGAAAATGCAACAGATATGATATCAGAGGCATCTGCATATATGAATCTTGAAGCAACTATTTATGATGTGGCATCTACAATTCATGCTCATCCTACTGTCTCCGAAATATTTATGGAAGCTGGATTCGAGGCTGTTGATAAAGCAATACATAAATAGTTACCATAGTTTATTGTAAGAATTCAAAATCTTGTATCCTAACAACAATATAAAATAATTGATGGAACCCATTTTAACAAAATATAACCTTCCGGATTTGAAATTACTAGATTCCAAATCAGATAATATCCAGACCTGGGTTCCAGATAAAACGTATGTAATATTAGGGCAAAGAGACAATGTTGATACCGCGCTCAATATTGAAGAAGTTAGAAATAATAATGTAACTGTTATGCAAAGACCAAGTGGGGGACATTCTGTAGTTTTAACTCCAAGAACTATTGTGGTCTCTATGGTTTCAAAGTCGATTTCTCTGACTGCCATTAAATCATTCTTTAAAGAGTGTAATATGAAAATTATTAAATCTTTAGAGGAACAAGGAGTAAAAGGCTTAAATATTAAAGGTATATCAGATATTGTTTTAAATGGGAAAAAAATTGTCGGCAGTTCAATGTATAAAGGTAAGGATTTTTTGTTCTTTCATGCTGTGATAAATATTGAAGAGTCTGTTGAAACAATATCTAAATACTTAAAACATCCTCAAACAGAGCCCAAATACCGAAATGGGCGTAATCATATCGATTTTGTTACCTCTTTAGATAAAGAGAATTATCAAATTTCAACTAAATTATTAGAAAAAACATTGATAAAACAATTTTACAACTAAAAATATAGGTGATGTAATAAACACAAAATCAGCGTGTTAGCGTTTTGTTGATAAAATTAACTAATAAATTAGTTGACAAACTAAAATATTAGTTGTAAATTTGCGTTATAGAATTAAACATACGAATATGAAAGAACTAACAAAATCAGAAGAACAGATAATGCAAATCTTATGGCAGTTAGAAAAGGGTTTTGTAAACGATATCGTTAAAGAGATGCCTGAGCCTAAACCAGCATATAACACAGTATCTACAATTGTTAGGATTCTGGAAAATAAAGGTTTTGTATCTCATAAAGCTTATGGTAAAACATATGAGTACTTCCCATTAATGTCAAGAGAAGAATATAAAGAAGGTAGTTTAAGTAAGTTGGTCAACAATTATTTTGATAATTCTTACAAGAAGTTAGTGTCGTTTTTTGCTAAAGATGGTAAAATTAGTGATGAAGAGCTAAGAGAAATGAAAATGATGATTGATCAGGAATTAAAAAACAAAAACAAAGAATAGTATGAATGAATTTATTAAATATTTGATTCAGATTGTAGCTGCTTCGGGAGTATTATACCTATTTTACTTTTTGTTTTTGAAGAATACAACTTATTTTAGGCTTAATCGATATTACTTATTGTTATCATTGATATTACCACCAGTTTTACCATTTATTAATATTCCTTTAAATACTGTTGAAACAACTTATACGGTTCCAATTGTTCTAGACGAAATAGTTGTAACATCTGGAGGAGAGGTTATTCAGGCTAATCCTGCTACAATAAATTATTCAATGTTATTTTATGGAATAATAGCTGGTATTTTTATTTTACGTATTCTCTGGGCTACTTTTTCGATAATGAAAATTTCAAAAAAATCTACAAAAGACAATTTAGGTAATTACGTAGTATTAGCATCTGAAAATAAAATTAATCCGTTCTCAGTTTTTAGATACATTTTTGTAAGTAAAAGCCATTTTGATGACAGAGAAGGATTAGATCAGATAATTTCGCACGAAGCGGTTCATATTAAACAGTTGCATAGTGCTGATAATCTGATTGCTGAAATAATATGTTCTGTATTTTGGATAAATCCGTTTGTATGGATTATTAAAGATAACTTAAAATCAACCCATGAATATCTGGCTGATGAAAAAGTCATGGAGCAAGGCTTCGACACAGCAGGGTATTTTATGCTCCTTTTCGAAAATGTAGTTGGTAAAAGATTTGGGTTGGCCAACAATTTTAATGAATCTCTCACTTTAAAAAGAATGAAAATGATGAAAAAAAATCGTTCGCCACGCTACTTGCGTTGGCTTTATTTATTGGCATTGCCATTAATTGGAGTAATAGTATTTACAATTTCTTGTACCGAAGAGCAGACTAAAACACAGGCTGTTGATGAAAAAACTCAGAAAAAAATTGCTAAAATTGAGGAAGAAATGTACGGATTGGAAGACGTTGAAGTACTTCCTGAGTATCCTGGAGGTCAGGATGAGCTAATTAATTATCTGGTAAATGAAATTAAGTATCCAGAAGCAGCAAAGAAGGAAGAAATAGAAGGTAAAGTATTTATTAAATTTAAGGTTGCCAAAACTGGAGAAGTTGAAGACGCAAGAGTTGTTGAGCCTGTTAATGAATTGCTTGATGCAGAGGCTTTAAGAGTTATTTCTGAAATGCCAGACTGGACTCCTGGTCAAATTGGTGGAAAAGCTGTTAATGTTGAATATGTTATTCCAATTAACTTTAAATTACAGTAAAAACAAAACTTAAGCTCTTTTTAATAAAACAACAGTTCTTACGCGATCGGAGTCGCGCAAGAACTGTTGTTTGTTATTAAACTGTCCACTTAACAGTATTTTGAGTTACTCAAAGGACACTAGTGCCCAGTTTTATTACTCCCTAAAAAAAGTTGCTGCGCGATTCCTTTCGCGTAGCAACTTTTTTTTACCCGAATTGCAATTATAGCACTTTTGTTCAATTTACTCGAAAATAAAAGAAAACAACTTATTCCACCAATGATTTCTTAAAATTAACCAGATAAAGTTTTTCTGTAGCACGAGTAACTGCAGTATAAAGCCATCGAAGAAATTCAAAATTATCTTGTGCACTCATATTTTCTTCATCAATCCAGCCATGATCTACAAAAACAGCAGGCCATTGTCCACCTTGTGATTTGTGACATGTTACAGCATATGCAAATTTTACATGCAAAGCATTAAAAAATGGATCTTCCAGAATTTTTTCATGTCGTTTTTTAGAATTTTGTTCGTCTGCATAATCAAGTTGCAACTGAGAATATAAATTCCTGTAATAATCCTGATTCATTCCTGCTGTATCAATATTTAAAGTGTCGATTAGTGCTTTTACTTCAATTTCAAGTTCTGGATAATCAACAAACTTAACAGTCATATCAATAAAAGTGTGGTCGTATAATTCGTAACGTTTTCCTAAACGTACAACTTCTATGATATCTCCATTTGCGATAAAATCAATTTCAGCTTCGTCTGGTAACCATGAATAATTGTTTTTAATTACCATCAGTAAATCACCATGAGAAATATCCTCTTCTTTCCACATTATTCTGTTTCGGATTCCTAAATTATATTTATTCGCATATTTATTTGAACGACAAATAACTTTTGTTTCATGTTCTCCATATTTTGAGTAGCATGATTCAAGCTCATCAAGAAGTTCTGCTCCTGAAATGCTCGTAATGTCAGGAAATTCTTTTGTGGAAAATTTAGGTAATTCGAAGTTTTCGTCTGAAATCATTTGTCTGATATAAGTTGCGTTTACCAAAATCCCAGATTCTTCACTTTGACGTACTACTTCGCTCATTTCAGTTCCAAAAACTTTCATTCCTAATGCTTCTAGGTAGCCTGTGTCTAAAGCAGGACTAATAACAGTTCCAATAGGAGGTAACTGAGCAGTATCACCTAGTAAAATAAGACGACAGTTATTGTCATTAAAAACGAAACTTATTAAATCGTCTAAAAGACGTCCACTGCCAAATATACTGTTGCCATTATTAATATTTCCAATCATTGAAGCTTCATCAACAATAAAAACAGTATCTTTAGAATTATTGTAGTTTATTGAAAAGCCACTTTCTGTTTTTTTTGTGGACTTCATTCTATAAATACATTTATGAATTGTACTTGCCGAATGTCCCGAATAGTTTGACAATACCTTTGCTGCTCGCCCTGTAGGAGCCAGTAAAACGGATTTTATTTTCATCTCTGTCAAAACATTAATAAAAGCACTGATCAGACTGGTTTTTCCGGTTCCGGCATATCCGGTAAGGGTGAAAATGCAAAACTTTTCCCGATCATTCATGAAATTTAACAAATTGGCAATAGCAATTTCCTGACCGCCAGTAGGTTTGTGACCAAGTTTGTTGCTTATTTGATCTTTAAAGAAGTTATCAAGCATTTTAATAAAAGTTGAATTGCAAAATTATAATTAAATGCTGTATAATATGATAACTGTTGAATTATATTTTAACAGTTTTATGTGCATTTTAAAACTTACAATACTTCTGGTCATATATCTACTTTACTACCAGAATGACAAAATGTTTTTTAGTAAAAATCACATATGTTGTAAAATATACTTAAATTTGTATAATAAAATCAATCGAATTATGAAAAAGATATTTCTATTATCATTATGTGTGTTTACATTTTTAACTGCAATTTCGCAGGATATTTTAATTGCTCCAATTAAAGATAAGGCTGTTAAAATTGAAAGAACAATTGGAAATAACAATAGTTCTGCCTTTGTTCAAACTGGGAACTTAATATTTTATGAAGGATTCAATGATTTTATTGTTCCAGATACATGGTATCTAACTGATCATGAATGTACTTGGCAGGTAACATATACATCAAGCGGTTCTGCTTTTGCTGTTCCAGACAGACAAGAGCCTTATGTTGTTGTAAAAGACGCTGATTGTGCTTTGGAAATGACAGATGTAAGATTAGTGACTCCGATAATTGATTTGAGTACAGTGAATGCTGCAGTCCTGCAGTTTGTTACATATAACTTCGATGATGTTTGTGAAATAGAGGTGACAACAGATCAGGGAACGTCCTACACTAGTTTGCTTACTATGGATGACCATATTGATGATTGGCAAATTGTTGAAATTCCGTTAGATGATTTTATAGGTAGTGATCAGGTTAGAATTTCTTTTACTTATAGTCAGAATAACCCATGGGGGTATGGTTGGGCAATAGATGATGTTGCTGTTATTGAACCAAGAGAAGTCGATTTGGCAATTGTTTCAATGAGTCCAACTTTTGGACCAGAGCAAGTTTCTGTTTATCCAGAAGTGGAGATTAAAAATGTAGGTGAACTAACTCAGCAAGATTTCGATATTTATCTTGATATTAGTGATGGTACTAGTTCTGTATATAACTCAACTCTTAGCCTTACTGGAGCTAATTTGGAGTATTTAAACTCAGAATTTTATACTATGATTGATGAATGGAGTAATCCCCAAATTGGGAAATATATCGCTACTGTTAGTTTGAGTAACGCTTTGGACGATAATTCTGTAAATGATACCAGAACATTTGAAATTGAAATAATTGAACCAAGTGAATCATATTATTATGATGGAGTAGATTTAAGTATTTATAGTTGCTTGATGCCTTTTGCAGATACTACAAAGATGTATACAAATAGTACAATTGCTTTCCCAATGGCGATGGAATATGCAAATGGAACATATTACCTATTAACAAATGATTCAAAATTAAGCACTATTGATATTTTGACTGGTAATATTACTGAAATTGCTACCCTCTCTGGATATCCTTATGCTATGTCAACAGGTTTAGCTTGGGACTGGATAAATGAGGTGCTGTATGTTTGTGTTGTCGATGGTTCAAATATTAGTCATTTATGTACAGTCGATGTTTCTACAGGCGTTTTAACTTATGTTGGTGAAATGACAGGAGCAGGTTTAATTATTGCCGTTGATTTTGATAATCTGCATGATTTATATGGAATTTCAATCGAAACAGATATTTTGTATCAAATAAATACTGGCGATGGTTCTGTTACTGAAGTAGGATATGTAGGCCAGGACTTATCTTATGGTCAAGATATTTCATACGATATGTCAACAGGAGTTATGTATGCATGGTTATATGGAGAGAATTCTGGTTTACATTCTATTGATTTAAAAGATGGCTCTACTGAAATGGTGTTGCCAAGTTTAAATCAAATGGGAGCATATGCATTTTATTATGATAATAATGTTATGCCAGAGTTTATTTCTTTTGAAATTCCAAATCAGGTTGAACAAACTGTTATTGATTATGATAATTATACAGTATCTGTTGTTATGGCAGAGAATCAAGACTTAAGTACACTAACAGCGGAATTTGTTTTACCATATACTGTTACAGCTTCTGTAAGTACAGTCAGTCAAGAAAGCGGTGTGACTGAAAATAACTTTACTTCTTCAGTAACCTACATTTTAACAGAAGAAGGGGGGAGTTCTCAAGAATGGATAGTAAATGTAAGCCACTATACTCCAATAGCTGGATCAACTTGTGAATCCCCAATTGAATATGTAATTGTTGATGACCCTACTCAAACAGGTTTTATTGAAGCAGGAGAGGAGGTTTGGTATTCTTTTGAGGTTCAAGAATCTGAAACATCGTTTCAAGTTTCAACTTGTGCATCTGATTTTGATACAAAGTTAAGTATATATACAGTTTGTAATGTCCCATATCCTTTCAGACATGATGATAATTCATGTGAAGGATATCAGTCAATGTTGAATATTGATGATTTTACTCCAAATCTATATTATGTAAGAATAGAGGGGTTTGCTGGTGCATATGGTAATTACTCATTAAATATTCATTCTGGTGTAAATGTTGTTGATTTTCATATCAGTAATGTCGAAATTTATCCAAATCCATCAAATGGAGAAGTAAATATTAAAGTAGATGATAAAACTGAAATAACAATCTTCGATTATACAGGTAAAATAATAGATCAGTTTGTAGTTAGAGAAAGAGGTTCTTATTCGACTAATTTATCGGCGGGAGTATACATGCTACATATTCATACAGATAATAGTATTGAGGTTCGAAAATTGGTTGTAGAGTAGGATGTGTAAATATCAATCATAAAATTTATGTTCACAAATCATTTGATTTTGTGAACATAAATTTTACGTTGTCGATGACATAAATTATTTAATTATCAATTTGTATCTGTTGTCTTTGTTGTTATTTCTTAAACTAAAAATGTATATTCCCGGATCAAATGAGCTTACATCAAAATGTTGTATTGTTTGGTAATTATCTAGAGTTTTTCTCATAATAATTTCCCCAAGGATATTAAATATAAATAATTCAGATTTAGTAGTCTGGTTATTAATTTTTACAAAAACAATATCATCAGTAGGATTAGGATAGATTTCAAAATCTAAAATATACTCATCATTAATCTTAGTGAAAAATCCAACAGTAAAATCAAGTATTTGAATACATCCCCATTCTGTATCTGTTATTGTACAAGTATAATCTCCTGGCAATAGATTTGAAATTGTAGCTGAGTTTTCCCCGTTACTCCATTCATATTCGTAGCTACTTCCGCCTCCACCATAGGCGATAACTTCTATTTCTCCATCATTACATGAATAACATGATGCTTGAGTTACAAAACTTTGTATATTAAACTCTGCTTCGTTTTCAATTTCGTATGAAGTCTGGAATTCACATGAATTGTCAGTATCAATAACAGTAACATAATACATTCCTGCCCCTAAATTGTAGATATTAGACATGTTAGAGCCATTAGACCAATTTGTAATATAATTACCAGAACCACCCCAAACCGAAAGTTCAATATATCCGTTGTTTTCTCCACAAAAATCATCTTCTATAATAGTACTTATATTCATGTTGCCAGTTTCGTTAATCAGATCAACCTGAGCAAAATATTGACACATTGTTTCATCAACAACTGTACAGATGTATGTTCCCGCAGTTAGGTTGTAAATGTTTTGTGTTTCTTCTCCATTACTCCAATTAAACGTAACAATACCTATAGCATCTGTTACAGCTAATTCAATGCTACCAGTGTTTGTTCCACAAATATCATTTGTAACTGTTGAATTTACATTAAAGTCTGTGTTGTTCATTATTTCTGCCGATATACTAGTTTCACAACCAAAATCATCACTTATACTACAGAAGTATGTTCCTGCATTTAAATCATAGTTATCCTGATCAACAATTCCATTCGACCAGTTATATGAATATAAACCATCAGGAGAAACAAATAAATCAATATAGCCAGTGCCATTTCCACAATCTTCATGACCTATGTCCACAACGATAGCACTATACGATGTTGTGTTTTCAACAATTATTAGACTGTCAACATAGCATCCTTCAGATTCTATTGCGATAAGATATTCTCCTTGTGATAGATTGAATAAGTTAGAGCCAGGGACTAAATTCCCATTTAAATAATAAGTGTAGTAACTCCCCCCAGTTGGAGCAAATACTATACTTCCGTTTTCATCACCACAAAATGAATTTGAAACATCGATAAAAGAGAAGCCAAGGTCTTCGTTAGTTTCTTCATCAACAGTAAAAATATCAGAAAAAACAGAACATGAGTTTGCATCAGAAACAGTAACTGAATATTCTCCAGCTGAAATTGAACTTATATCCTCTGTTTCGCTACCATTATTCCAATAAAAATCATACGGTGGCGTTCCGCCTGTAATACTCAAATCAATTTCTCCAACACTGGACCCACAGAAATCATTACTAACTGTAGCAGAAATAATTTCGAAACCGTTTGTTTCGTTTATGAGGTCATAGCTGTAAATCATGCTACAGCCACCAGTTTCCCTAATTATACATTCATAGAAACCTGCTGATAACCCATTTAAGTCTTCAGTTTCTGTACCATTATTCCATTCAAATGAGTATGGTAAAATTCCACCTGTTATAGTTAAATTAATGGAGCCATTGCTATCACCACAGATTTCGTTTGTTGTCATAACTGAAACAAGTTCAAAATCACTTGTGATATTTTCAATAAATGCACCGTCAGTTTCAGAACAGCCCATAACATCAGTTATTGTTACATAATACCACCCTTCAATTAAATTATCAAGATCTTCTGTGTTATAGCCATTACTCCAGTTTATTTCTACTGGGAAATAACCTCCTGAAAATGTGAGGTCTACAGCTCCTGTAGCATTTCCACAAGCTTCGTTTGTAATATAAAACTCATCAATACTTAAGTCCCCATAAGTGTCAATAATTTCGAAACTGTCAGTTAGGGTGCATCCTATATCGTCGATAATTGTGACACTGTATGTGCCAGAGTTTAAGTTAGCTAGATCTTCAGAGTTATCAGAATTATTCCATAAATAAGTGATTGGAAGAGTTCCGTTTGCAACAGAAATATCAATACTTCCGTGATTGTTTTCACAAATGTCATCTGAAACTATTGAATTGATAATGCTAAATCCTTCGCTATATCCTTCAACCTGAGTTTGATAAGTTATTGCACATCCAATGTCGTCACTAATAATGCAAGTGTATTGACCAGAATTAATATTTATTAAATCCTGATTAGTAGAACCGTTACTCCATTGGTAAGTATATGGTTCAGTGCCACCAATAATTTCAATGTCAATTGCTGCATTTGTATTTCCACAAGTTTCTGCAGTAACAGACTCTGAGCTAATATCCATAGTGCCTGAAGTGTTATTTACAACTGCAGTGTAAGTAAGCTCGCATGAATTTGCATCAGTTGTAGTGCAAGAGTATGCTCCACTGGAAATAGTTGTTAAGTCCTGACTAGCTTCTCCGTTATTCCATACATAAGATATTGGATTTGAACCACCTGTTAGTATTACATCAATTGCTCCTGTGCCATTGCTGCATTGTTCATTTGTTATGTTAATATCTACCAGAGAAAAATTACCAGGATTGTTACTTATTGTTATTTCAGGGGTGATGATGCTACAGCCATTTTGATCAGATATTGTTGCAATGTAATTTCCTGAGCTTAACGAAGCTAGGTCTTCGTCAGTTGAGGTATTTGACCAATTGTAACTATAAGGACTTACACCTCCACTAACTGAGATGTCGATTGAACCTAAACCATTTGAGCAAATTTCATTTGTACTTATATAGTTATCCAGATTTAGATTCCCTGCATCATTGATTATGTCAATAGAACCACTTATTTCACAGTTTGAATCAGTAATTGTATATGTGTAGGTTCCCGCTGATAGTAAAGAGATATCTTCAGTAATAGCTCCAGTGTTCCATTCATAAGAAACAGGAGGAGTAGCGCCTGTAATAGTTAAATCAATACTGCCATTATTGCTATTACACGATTCATTTGTTACAACAATATCGCTTACAGTAAAATCGCCACTATAAGTGTTGATAGTGTATGGTCCGGCAACAATGTTACAGTTGTATGTGTCTGTAATTGTACAATTATAAGTTCCTGATGAAAGGTTTGTTAAGTCTTCGCTGTTTTCAAGGTTTGACCATGCATAAGTAAACGGAGTCCCTGTACCGTTTAGAATTATATTAATGCTACCATTGTTATCTCCACATGTTTCATTAGTGATGATTTTATTGATTATAGCTAAATCCCCAGACTCATTTAGGACAGAAGCATCAGTGAGTATTTCACAACCCTGATTATCTGAAATTGTACAGAAATATTCTGCTGCTGATAAATTAATGATAGCCGAATTGTTTTCAGAATTATTCCATAAATATTGAATAGGTGCAGTTCCTCCTGTTACTATCAAAGATATTTCGCCATCTTGATTGCCACAAGTTTCATTGCTGATAATTGTGTTTTGTAATTCAAGTGTCCCCATACTTTCATTGACAGTTGTATTAAATGAGATTTCACAACCATTGGCGTCAGTGATTGTACATGAATAATCACCTGATTGGATATTAAGTAAGTCTTCGGCAGCGTTCCCATTGCTCCATAAATAAGAGTACGGAACTAATCCTCCTTCCGTTGTTATGTCAATACTTCCATTTGAGTTGTTACATATTTCGTCAGTACTTATTACATTTGCTAAATTCAATGTTCCGGTTTCATTAATTAAGCTAATATTTCCTGTTGTAACAGCACAGCCATCTTGATCTGTAACTGTTGCGCTATAGATGCCAGCTGATAGGTCATTGATAATATAATCTGTTCCACCAGTTGACCAGATATACTCATATGGAGAAGTACCTCCACTTACAAATACTTCAAGCTCTCCAATTCCATTTCCGCAAATCTCGTTATCGATATCAATATTGTCAATAGAAAAACTGCCAGCTATGTTTTCAATAATAAATTCTGGTGTGTATAATTGACAGCCATTATTGTCGGATACAACACATTGATAGATTCCTTCACTAAGATTGAATAAATCTTCTGAAGTAGCACCGTTTGACCAACTATATGTTAAACCTGTTCCCTCAATAACTATATCAATGCTACCACTAGCATTACCACATGTTTCGTTAACAGAATTTCCCCAGACATAATTTATTCCAGAAGTAATATTTTCAACATGTGTGGAAGATACAATAGAACAATAGTTTCCATCTGTAATTGTTACACTGTAATCTCCTTGCTGAATATTTACTAAATTTTCAGATGTTGCACCATTTGACCAATTGAAAGTATACGGCATAGCTCCTCCGGTAATTGTTAAATCAATATTTCCATCACTTTGCCCACAATTTTCATCATTATTTGTGATATTTAAAACTTCCAGGTTTCCAGTTTCATTAATTACTTCGAAAGTTTGAATTAATTCACAATTTGCAGCGTCAGTTAATGTAACTGTGTATGAACCAGCAAAAATATTATTAAGATTTGTGCTTGTTTCAAAGTTGCTCCAATTAGCTGAAAAAGGTGGATTGCTGGTAAATACTGTAAGTGCTATAGTTCCATTAGTGTTACCACAAATCTCATTTTCAATAACAGAATTTGTTACTTCCAAATTACAATCAGGAATACAGTTTCCTACATAGTTTACTATATCGAAGGATTCAATTAATTCACATTCATTATCATCAGTTACTGTCAAATAATATGTGCCTGATGGTAATTCGTCAATCATCGAACTATTGGCTCCATTTGACCAATAATATGTATAAGGTTCAGTGCCTCCCTGTATTGATATGTCAATAATTCCTTCTGCATCACCACAGTTTTCATCTGTAATTGTTTCAGTTAAACTTATCGGAGAAGGAGATTCAATAACATACGACTGGATATTCATACATGAACTGGCATCAGTTACTGTAAGAGTATAAGTCCCGGCAATTAGATCAGTGATATTTGCTATTGTCCCAGAGTTACTCCAGTTGTATGAGATAGGTTCTGTTGCCCCTGATACTATCACGTTTATTTCTCCGTCTGAACTATTGTAACAGGAGGGGTTTTGAATGTTTGGACTAATTGCTAAAGTCCCGTTATTACTTAAATTATATGAATATACATATTGACATAAATCAGATCCTGTAATTGTAACAGTATAATCGCCACTTCCTATTCCAGAAAGGTCTTCGTCAGTACTTCCGTTTGACCATTCATAACTATATGGAGTAGATTCACCAGTAATTGTTATGTTAATCTCTCCGTTAGAAAGTCCACAATCAGGGTGAATTAAATCATATGAGATTTGAGGTAATATTGGTTCTGTAATTGTAAAAACAGAATCTGGTTGATCAGCTGACAAGCTAATGCTCCAGTTGAAAATCCAACCATTATTATTTGGAATTTCGTCAGTAATAATTAATTTCCAATCTCCATTTAAAGGAGTACCTATAAGTCCAGACAAAGATTGATATGGCTCATATGAACCTTCGGGCAAGTATTTGTCAGACTCCTCAGAGCCATAGCATTGAGTAATATAAGTGTATGAGTTTTGATTTGCCATTTCTACCATAGTTCCATAGGTCGGATTGGCTGTGAAGCAGTAGTCATATCCTATACCTGGAGATGTGTCATCATTTCCTGCATCCGCAGGCCCAGTAGCACATGGTTCGCCCATATTAGTGACAGCGCCACCAGGTTGTTGTTTCAATGTAAGTTGAGTTCCATTAGGTGCTTGTAGTAAAATTAGAAGTTCTCCAATTCTGGAATGTTCCATATTCATACAAATTGATTCTATCTGATCTATAGATGTTAATGTTTGCCCAGATCCAAATCCAGAAATAGTTATGGTTGTTTCATAAGATAATCCAGTCCCATCAGGAATAAAGACAGGTCCTCCATCAAACATGTTACCATAAACTATGTCCTCAGCAGTACAGCCATAACCATCAAGAACCTCAACATAATAAGTAGAAGCTGCAAGGTTTTCGATGGGATTGGTTGTGTATATGTTACTTTCGTTGGTAATACTATCTGTCAAAGTAATATAATAAGGAGGAATGCCACCTGAAAGATTAAGATTAACCGAACCTGTTCCATCACCATTGCATGTTAAATCATTAGGAGTTGTTGTATACTCAATTAGATTATAATCATCTATATAAAGAGTTACAGTATCTTGAGCAGCACAAGGTTCAGGAGTAAATATTAATTCAATAGTTTCCTGCCCCTCTATAAGACCATCACCATATGAGTCAATAACAATTGTTGCAGAAGTTTGACCAGCAGGAATAATAATTAAATTATCTATATGTGCATAGTCGATTCCATTAATTGCTGTCCCACCTATCTGAAATGGAATTTCTGTGATATCTTCAAGAGATTCTTCTAATTGAAAAGTGAAACTAGCTTGTATGCATCCTTCAAGTGCAATATTATTTTCACTAAAAGTGTTTGTTGTCGCAGAAACATCAGCCTGAACTAGAGAGTTTTCTTGTAATAAAACAGCAGCATCATATGCAGAGTCTCCAGCATCAGCAATCATCAGTTTTAATGTATATGTTTCGCAAGGAATTAGCCCAGTTTTTTTTGCTTTCATCAGTGTTGTAAAACCATCAAATTCAATGTCTGCAGCATAAGGAGGGAATTCATTGTCTACATAAAATTGCCAAAATGATTCATTATTTATTGTATTTATTGATACTGGAGAGCTTGTGCCCGGGACAACAGCTAAGTTTTCTTCTCCAACAATTCCAGGACCACTTATATAGAATGCAAATACATCATTAAAACTTGAATTAACATATTCATTATACTCTTCTGATAAAAAAACATAATTGAATTCAATCATGTCTGTTTGAACTTCGAAGTCAAATTGCAAAACAACAGCATCTTGTGTGTTTGAATTTGCTAGATCTGATAATAATGAGTTGCCAGGACCGCCATAACCCGTAGTTGTAGCATCGCTAATGTTTGGTCCAATTGCAGAAGCAATATCTCCAGTAGATAATATTACTCCTGAATTAACTCCAAGATCATCACCTACAAAAGTAAATAAACCAGATTGGTTTACTTCTCCTGTAACACTGGCATTTGTAATAGTTATGTTTTGGCCAGATAGATTTGAACCTAACATATTTCCATCAAGCCCAGCTGTAGAAACAGTCAATTGTGAATATACGTTTAGTGATATCAAAAATAATATCACAAGAGAACATATTTTTAGTCGTGTTTTCATAATAATACGCTTTATACTTAAATGCTTTTTAGCTCTCCCAAACCATTATTGAAATTGATGGTAAAAATAAACTCTATACAAATATAGATAAAAATGGCTTTGACTTACAGGGTATTAGGATAAAAAGCGTAATAATCCTATATGTAACAATAATTATTTATTAAAAACGTTAAAACCTAAACTATAAATGTAAATTGATATTCACAAAAAGCTGACATGAAAACTTTTATATCATTATTTAATAAATATATCGAATTTTGATAAAAGATTAAAAAAAAAAAATTATTTTTGTTGGCAAAATTAAATAAACTTAAAGAAATGAATAAAGCAGTTGGGATTACATTAAAAATTGTTTTGCTCGGCGCTATCGTAGCGTTAGCTTATTTTATAGTAATTGGTATTAACAAACCAATTAAATTTGAAGATGAAAGAGTTGCTCGTTTTGATAAAACGATTAATCGTTTAAAAGATATCAGAACTGCTCAGGTTGCTTTTAAAGAAGTAACAGGTGTTTATACTCCAGATTTTGATACTTTAATTGACTTTGTTAAGAAAGAAGATATCAGAGTAGTACGTGCGATTGGTTTTGTTCCAGATTCTTTAACAGAAGCTGAAGCTTTGAAGTTAGGTATCGTTTCTCGTGATACTTTCTATGTGCCAATTATGGACTCTTTATTTAAGCATATTGATTATCCAATAGATTCTATTAGATATCTTCCTTCAGGAACATTTACTGAGTTTATAATGGACACAAATGCTGTTATGACTGGTTCGGGGGTTGAAGTAAAAGTATTTCAATGCTATGCTCTGAACAAAGAAGTTTTAGAAGGTTTAGATAAGCAACTTATCATTAATTACAATGCAATGAAAAAAGATACTTGTCTTAGAGTTGGTCACCTTTTCGAAGCTAACAATAACGCAGGTAACTGGGAATAAAATTTATTCATGAAATCCCTTTGTGTTAAAGATAAAGATACAGAGAATATAAACTCTAAAGAACTTAAATTGTCCATTCTGTTTATGCAGGATGGACTTTCTTATTCTATATATCATACAGAAACAAAGCGGTACTACGCTTTAGTGTCAAAGACTTTTGAAAATTTGGTGGATTACACAGCTAATATTCTTCAATTTATTATTGACGAAAGCTTGAATAAAGATTTTCAGGAAGTAAATGTCGTTTTTGCAAATCATAAATCAACAATAATTCCTGAGGCACTTTTTCAGGAAGATAAGAAAGAGGAGATTTATTCTCTAAATTTTGAGTTGTCAAAAAATACAGAAATATTATCTAGTTATTTGCCAAAATCAGGAAATATTATTTTATTCCCAGTAGATAAAACTCTTTTACAAGAATTAAGAAAGATATATGGAACTTGTAATCTTATGTCTCAATCACATCCATTTATTGAAAATCATTTTGTAAAGAATAGAATAGCTGAAGATTCTGTTTCTGCAAAATTATTTGTTCAGGTATTTGATGATTTTATTGAGATAATTGTTCTAAAAAAATCAGAACTGATATTTTACAACACTTTTAAATGCAAGACCAATAATGATATTCTTTATTATATAATCAATGTGTTCGAACAATTAAAACTTTCGCAATCAGAAACAACAGTTGGCTTCTCTGGATTTATCGAAACTGATAGTCTTGCTGTTATTAACTTACGAAAGTTTGTGTCTGTTGTTTATTTCGAGTCGCAAAATACAGATTATAGATATTATTATAAATTTCAGGAAACAGCTCCGCACTATTACTATAATTTCTTAAATGTTTGCTAATGCGCATAATAGGAGGAAAATACAGAGGGCGAACAATTAAGCCACCTACCAATTTTAGATCACGTCCAACAACTGATTTTGCTAAAGAAGCATTATTTAATATCCTCTCAAATTCATTCAATTTTGAAAATATTGACGTCTTAGATTTATTCTGCGGAACTGGAAGTATTTCCTATGAATTTTGTAGTAGAGACGTGAATTCTTTAGTAGCAGTGGAAGCCAATTTCCAAAGTTCAACATTTGTAAAAAAACAATTTGATGAAATGGGCTTTAAACAAGCTAAAATTGTCAAATCCGATGTTTTTAGGTATCTTAAGACATGCAAAAAGAAATTTGATGTAGTTTTTGCTGATCCTCCATATGATATGGTTAATATTGAGGAAATATATCACGCTGTAATTAATAATAATATCCTCTCAGATACTTCCTATTTAATAATTGAACACTCTGAATTAAATGACTTTTCTGATTATAAACACTTTTATATGCTTAAAAAGTATGGAAGTGTTCATTTTAGTTTTTTTGATATTGATATCGAATAAATTGTCAAATTAGTACTCTAATACTTGAGCGTTTCAAAAAAAAAGTTTTTCAGAACAATATGTCATAATAATTGTTTATTTTTGATATTGTTATAATTGAAAAATATGCTTGATACTGTTAATACAATTCTAGAAAAAACTGAATTTACTCGTCAGGATTTAATCACATTATTGACGGCAAATGATGCTGATTCGAAGTTAATCTTCACCAAAGCTGGCGAAATAAAAAAACAATATATCGGAAACTATACTTATTTTAGAGGTTTGATAGAACTCTCAAATATTTGTTCAAAAAATTGTTTGTATTGTGGAATAAGAAGAGGTAATAGTAATGTCAAAAGATATACAGTACCCGATGACGAAGTTTTAAAAGCTGTAAAGTACGCTATAGATAGAGATTGGGGTTCGGTTGTAATTCAGGCTGGTGAAAGACAAGATAAAGAGTTTGTAAATCGAATAGAGAGTTTGTTAAAGCAAATAAAAGGTTTATCCCCAAATCCAATAGGAATTACTCTTTCTTTAGGTGAACAAAAACCAGAAGTTTATAAAAGGTGGTTAGATGCTGGTGCTACTAGATATTTAGTGAGAATAGAAACTTCTAACGAAGATTTATTTTATAAAATCCATCCAAAAGATAAAATTCACGATTTTGATTTACGTAAAAAAGCATTATTAGATCTAAAAAAAGCAGGGTTTATTACTGGTACAGGTGTGATGATAGGTTTGCCTTTCCAAACAATTGAAGATCTTGCTGATGACTTATTATTTATGAGAGAATTTGATATTGATATGTGTGGTATGGGGCCATATATTGAACATGAAGATACTCCTCTTTATCAATATAAAGATAAATTGATACCTATAAAAGAAAGGTATTTTTTAACCTTGAAAATGATAGCAATCTTAAGAATTATGATGAAGGATGTAAATATTGCATCTGCAACAGCTTTACAGGCGATAAATCCTGATGGGAGAGAAGAAGGTATTAGACTGGGAGCTAATGTGATAATGCCAAATATTACTCCTGTAAAATATCATGATTCTTACAATCTTTATAAAGGGAAACCCGATATAGTACCTGAAACTGATAGCTATATCGCTCAACTAGAAAAACAAATTATTAATTCCGGTGATACCGTAGGATATGGAAAAGTAGGAGATCCGGTACATTTTACGAAAAAGAGAAAAACTTAATATGGGAATATTTCGCAAAGTATTTCGATTTTATTATGAAGGATTCCGTGATATGCCACGTTGGGGGAGACAATTGTGGCTAATCATTTTACTAAAAGGATTTTTAGTCTTTGTTTTGGTGCGTTTTATATTTTTCCCTAATCATTTAAAGCAAAACTTCGACACTGACGAACAAAGAAGCGAGCATGTTATTAATGAATTAATAAAAACATCACAAAATGACACAACTTTTACTAAACATTGATCCGTCATTAGTTGATTGGTCAAGGGCTCAGTTTGCCCTAACAGCAATGTTTCACTGGATTTTTGTGCCAATAACTCTTGGTATACTTTTCATTATTGCAATTATGGAAACGATATACGTGAAGACTGGTGATCCTGAATGGAAAAGAACGACTAAATTTTGGATGAAACTCTTCGGGATTAATTTTGCAATTGGAGTTGCAACAGGTTTAATTCTTGAATTTGAGTTTGGAACAAACTGGTCAAATTATTCATGGTTTGTAGGAGATATATTTGGGGCTCCATTAGCAATCGAAGGTATTATGGCTTTCTTCATGGAAAGTACATTTATTGCAGTAATGTTCTTTGGTTGGAATAAAGTGAGCAAGAAATTTCACTTAGTCTCTACATGGTTAACTGCATTGGGAGCAAACTTGTCTGCCCTCTGGATTTTAGTCGCAAATGCTTGGATGCAGAATCCAGTTGGAATGCAGTTTAATCCAGATACAGCTAGAAATGAAATGGTGAACTTTTGGGATGTATTTTTATCTCCAGTAGCAATCAATAAATTTATTCATACTATTACAAATGGTTATGTTTTGGCTTCCTTATTTGTAATTGGGGTTAGCTGTTATTACTTATTGAGAAAAAGAGAATCCCTTTTGGCAAAACGAAGTATTATTATTTCATCAGTTTTTGGTTTACTTTCTGCTTTTGTCTTGATATTTACTGGACACGGCTCTGCTGTTCAGGTAGCAAAACATCAGCCAATGAAACTCGCTGCTATGGAAGGCTTGTATAATGGTGGTGAAGGAGTGGAGTTAATCGCAATTGGGATGTTAAATCCAAAGAAAACTGTTGAAAACGACGAAGATCCATTTATCTTTAAGATTGGGATGCCTAATATTCTAAGTTTTATGATAGATTGGAACCCAAATTCTTATGTTCCGGGAATAAATGATTTGGTTAATGGTGATCCAGAAAGAGAAATCCTTTCTGCTGAAGATAGAATGGGAAAAGGAGACAAGGCAATGGATGCGCTGATTGCTTATAAACAATTTAAAGAAGATGGTAATACTGAAGAAGCAAAAAAACAATTAGCTATATTAATGGAAAATTTTGATCATTTTGGGTACTCATATATTGAGAAACCCACAGATATTGTTCCAAATGTACCAATTGTTTTCTACAGCTTCCATATAATGGTTATTCTTGGTGGTTTATTTTTAGTAATGTTTATAATTTTTGGATGGTTTGGAATAAAGAATAAATTGGAAACATTTAAACTTTCTAAGCTTCTATATATTTTAGGTATTCTTGGAATTCCAATGGCATTTATTGCAACAGAAGCAGGTTGGGTTGTTGCTGAAGTTGGAAGACAACCTTGGGTTATCCAAGATTTGATGACTACAAGTGCTGGAGTGACAAATATTAGTAGTGCTTCGGTTCAGGTCACATTTTGGATATTCTCATTTATCTTTACAGCACTGCTTATTACTGAAGTGAGTATTATGATTCGATTTATTAAAACCGGGCCTAATAAACCTATAAATGAAGGAGGAATTAAGTAATGATAACATTAGAAATTTCATATTTGTTTTTTCAGCAATATTGGTGGTTTATTATATCTCTTTTAGGAGCATTACTAACCTTCTTATTGTTTGTCCAAGGTGGTCAAACACTGATATATACTATTGGTAAAACTGAAATAGAAAGGACAATGCTAGTAAATTCTCTCGGACGTAAATGGGAATTTACTTTTACAACTCTTGTAACCTTTGGTGGAGCATTTTTTGCTTCATTCCCATTATTCTATTCAACAAGTTTTGGCGGAGCGTATTGGGCTTGGATAGCTTTGTTGTTGGTGTTTACTATGCAAGCTGTTTCGTACGAATATCGTAATAAAGCTGGGAATGTATTTGGAGCAAAATTTTTCGAAACATTGCTTTTTATTAATGGTTTGGTTGGAACAGTGTTGATTGGAATAGTCGTTGGAACTTTTTTCAATGGATCGGAGTTTTCTATCGATATAATGAAAAGAGTTACATGGCATAACCCAGCTCGCGGTCTAGAAGCAGCATTGCAATGGCATAATGTGTCTCTTGGATTAGCAATTTTCTTTTTGGCTCGAATTCTTGGTCTTTTGTATTTTACTCAGACAATCAGTCATGATATAATGTATAAAAGAATAAAAAAACATTTATTAATTAATGCAATTCCATTTTTAGTTTTCTTTTTGGCATTTGTTGTTTGGTTATTGTTGAAAGATGGATTTGTAGTAGATGCTAATGGAATTGTCTCAATGGAGAAATATAAATACTTGCATAATTTTCTCGACATGCCTATAGTTCTTATAATGTTTTTAATTGGCGTTGTAGCAGCTCTATTGGGAATTGGAAAAACATTATTGTCAAAAGATTCTTATGATAAAGGATTTTGGTTCGCTGCTCCAGGTACAGTAATGGTTGTATTGGCAGTATTCTTAATTGCTGGTTATAATGATACAGCGTTTTATCCTTCAACTCATGATATTCAAAGTTCATTAACAATTACAAATGCAAGTTCCAGCCATTTTACTTTGAAAGTAATGACAATAGTTTCTTTTATGATTCCATTTGTTTTAGGATATATAATTTATGCCTGGAGATCAATCAATAAGAAGAAAATAACAGAGGATGAAATGAATGATAGTAACGAAATAACCTATTAAATACAGTTTATTATGGAATATTTATATGAGATATTGCATTTAGTTGCATGGCCAATTTTGATTTTTGTATCATATAAGTTATCTTTACTTGCTTTAAAGGTATTTGATAAAAATTTGGAGAAAACTAAATAAATTGATTTACAAACAAAAACTGTAAAAATGATTACATCATACCAATTTGTAAAGTTTAAAGAAAATACATTTGTTGATTTTCATAAACAACTAGTCGAGCAAAATACTGTGTCTTGTTTTGACTTTGAAGATAGTATCATAGATTTTAAAAGTAATGATACTAACAGATACAAGATAGATTACAGAACAAAAGTCGTAAATCTTTTAACGAACAATAATGGCAAAGTTAATAACTCTTGGTTAGGATTTAGGATAAATGAGTATGGTTTAGATAGATATCGTGACGATATTGCTGCTTTGGAACAATTGGAAGGAATAGAGTTTAGAGTCCTGTTTCTTGCAAATGTGCACTCTTCAGAGAATTTAGAAAAATTCCTTGAAGATAATAAGCATATAAATTTCAAGGAAGTTGTCCCTATTATTGAAAGTAACGAGGCTTTCTCTAATATTGAGGAAATAATGAAATTTAAACATCCAAAATTCAAAAATGTTGCTTTTGGACATTGCGATTACAATTTAAGTTGTAATTTATTCCCGTTTATTCATCAGGATAACCCAAGATATTGGTATTGGGTTCAAAAGTTTGAAAAACTTTGTAGAGAAGAGAAAATAGGTTTTATCAATTCACATTATTTAAACTTAAATCATAGCTCACACTTTAAACTCATGTTGAAAAATGTGAGTAGATTCTTTGACGATTGGGGACAGATAACTTTAAATACTCAACAGAGTTCAGGCGCATATAATTTTAAAGATACAGATCTTATAAATGTTAGAGAGCTTAATATGCTAGAAGATATGAATATTACGGATTACGCAGAGAAAATAGTGAGTCTATTTGAGAAGTATAATCCAGATGGAAGAGGGTATACAATAATGCCTGATACTAAAATATTTATATGTCCTCAGGAATATTTAGCTGCTAAAAGATTTATTTCAGAATAAAAATTTAAAAAGGAGATAAGAAGGAGAGTAGTATACTAAAAAGTCCAGAGTAAAAGTTTAATATTTAATCTGGGCTTTTTATTATTTATCAACATGATTTTAGAACAATAACCAACCTACGTTTACTTTTATCATTAAAAGATTATCGCTAAAAAGTTTAGATTCTTGCTTATAGAACATGGGGTTATTATAACTATCATCCATTGATTGTAGACCTTTTTTGTTAAATCCCACTTCTATTTGGACTCCAGCAGTAAGATATTTGTAATAAACATTTTGAAATCCCCATCCTAATGTTAATGTCCTGCTTTTTATAGAATGTAGATAGGTAGTTGTGCTATTGTTTAAAAATCTGCCATCATCTACTATGTGTGTATTGTTGAAAAAATATTGAAGGATTAGATAATTTCCGATTGGTGCAATTGCTCCTCTAACTCGATGCCTGTAAAATTTCACAAAAGCACCATGATTATTCCCTCTAAAAAATGCAGCAGATTCTATACTTTGAACAGGATTGTTTTCAATGGCTGCATTGTTGTGAAAAATTGGCAAATATTCTGATAGTGTATAATTGTCTAAATAAACAATGTCGCTAACCCTTTCAAATGAATACCCAACAGAGATATTTTTTAGTAAAACGTATTCTGCATTAGCAGACCATCTTAAGTTGCAGTCAAGAAGATTTTCTCCAGACAGTAATTTCCCAACAAAAGGCATACCTCTTACGCCAGTTGAGACAATAAATTTACGTCCCTGGTAACCTGGATTCTGAGCTATACAGAAAACAGTTACTTGAAAAAGGAAAATTGTTACAATAAATTTTAGTAATTTCATATTATAATTCTTTTAATTTCATTAGGTTATAATACATGGTAGAATTGATTACGCCTTCATTTCCCTTCATTCTCATATATTCTACTTCATAATAGTCTATTTTTTCAGAAGATAAATTATATAGCAGTACATAGGTAAATGTTCTGTGTTCAGGTGTTACAGCTGACCATACTGCAAATGGTAAAACTGGTGGGAGAAAACAAGATATAAATATTGAATAGATAGCTGACCCTACATCTTTATCCATATGAAAAGTGTATGTGCCAACATATGCAATTTTGTCAGAATTGTATTTAGTAATTAGTTTGTCAATTTCTTCTTTTTTTGTATTAATTGTCCAGGGTGAATTGGAGTTATTTTCTTCTATAAATGAGTTTAATAGTGATATGTCATTAAGCAAATCTACATCAGTAGCATTTAGTGAAAATGGAGAGAGAGTTGAGTATTCAATATCTAATAAACTAGCATTATTGGTTACTTTATTCTGGTAATTAATCATTTCTTTTTCAGAAGCCTGATAATTATATGGATTATCTTTACGCATATCAAATTGTCTGTATTCTGGTTCAATAAAAATAATTTTACCAAGCTCATAATTGATATTGCTTTCACTTGAATCATTATTTTTATTATTATCCTTTTTTGAAGAATTATTGTCTTTTTCAGAAGTCTGATTATTATCTATATTTTGCTTTTCTTGAGTAACGCTAGAGTTATTTTTACTAATTCTATTTGAAACTGTTACATTTTCCTGAATATCTTCATATTTTTTCTCATGCTTTTCTTTAATTTCATTTTTAGAATTATCTTCTTCTTCAGAATATATATTTCCATAAAGAGTATCATTTTTTATTAATTCATTGATTTCATTACTTTCAGGATAATATAAAAGTCTCATTTTTGTTAAATCCCTTAATCTTTGATCCATCGTCTTATCATTGTTGCCTTGGGAGATGTTTTTCCAAAGGTTAGTAATTGCGAGTGAGCTTTTCTGTTGATCAGTTAATTTAGAAATAAATAAGTTTAATTGTTGAATCTCTGCGGGATAATACTTCATATCTCTTTTATAACCTCTTAATGTACTTTTAAAGTTGTCTAAATCATCATCATCATTAAATTCCTTGCAAGTTGCATTTTGAGATATCATATAAAGCAGTTTACATTTATAATTTTTCAGATAATTATTCTCAGGATATTTATTTAGTAGCGCAAATGTACAATATAATGCATGTGAAGACATGCCTTTTTCTATGAATAAATGAGGCAATTCAAACTGTGCAAGTTTTTGAAATTTATTAGGAGTTTTTGATGTTTTCAATGAATCTACATCATAGGCAGGGTCATTTAACTGATCTGTAACTTTAATAATACGGTAATCAATATCTGGATGTGTTAAAAAATCATCATCTTCTGAATAAGATTTGACATCTATTGAATCAAGTGGTGTAAGATTCGTATTAGTTAATGAGAAATAATCATTTACAAGAAATGACTTTTTAAATTGATATCTATCTGCAAAGGGATAGTTAAAAGTTTTTAAATTACCCAAAGCATCAATAGGAGAGTTAATACAATAATCAGTATTAGAATACATTATTACTCCTAAGCTATCAGCTATAAGTTCGTGAACTTGGGAGTAGTTTGACTTTGAAAATAGTTTAGTATCCCAGGAAGTTTTTTTATATGATCCTTTTTCAGAATCAATCTTATCATTGAAAGTGTATTGATTAATGCTATGGTTTTCTATGTAATGAGATATCTCATGACACATAATGTAGGCAAGTTCATCTTCGGTTTTTAATTTAGCAATAAGACCAATATTTATGAAAATTATTCCAGAATGAGTAGTGTAGGCGTTTACAATTGTGGATTTACATGTGTAAAACCTGATGTTTTCATCATTTAAAAATGGGTTTGCAATCTTAATCTTTTCATAAACTTCATTAATGTAATTTGTAACAGGATCATTAAATAAAACATTGCCACTTTTTAAGAATTCAATTATGGAGTAATTGCTTTCAAGATAAAATTGTTCTTTTAGTTTCCTGTTATTTCTTTTTTCACTACCTGAGATATTATTTTTGTCTTGTGTATAACTATCGTTAGCTAGTGTTAAAAAATCTGCTGGGATTTCACCTGATGACTTTAATTCAGTATAATTGTTGAAGTCTTGTGAATAAATCAGGTTTGAAATAAACACAAATAATAAAAAGAAATATATCTTAGTTTTAGTTTTCATTGCTGTAGTTTTAAAATTATTATTCTGATTTTAATAAAAACAGATCTAAATTATTATATGAACGATTCCAAAATCTTAAAGAGTAGTCAGACTGTATATTAACATTTAATTGTACAGCATCATCCCAACCAGTGCCATAATCGTAATTGTCAGCTTGTCCGTAGTATGCAGCATAAAATAACCATGGAGAAGTGTAGTCTGAGATCTCATAAAAATAAAATTTTATAAGTATTAGCTCATTGTTGTTAGTGTAATATATAAAATTATAAGTGTCATCTTCATAAATATATTGCCCTTCATTATTGTCCAGGAATATTAATTTACCACAATTTGTGTAATGATTTTTTCCTCCATTATATATGTTGCTATTAATGTCATGAGTTATTGATGCAATATCCCAGCCATTTGAATTACTTAATAATAGTTCGTCTAAATCAACAGATTCTTCTTTTGTACATGAGAAGAGTGTGAAGATTAATAACAAAAATGTAACTGATTTCTTCATTTATTTTGAATATTTAATTCTACCTGATACTGTATAGTGTTCTTGTGAAGTTTGCGTTGTTGAAAATTCTAATTGACATATATTAATAATTGTTGTATCGTCTGTAATTTCAACATAAATAACTGTTTCTTCATTAGGGTAATATGTTCTGTTAAAGTAATTTGTATTAATTAGTTTTATGTTAAAATCTTCAGATGTGTTATAATTAGAAGGGGTTATGGGAAAAGTTTTTATTCCGGTAAAGAACGAAATATTAGCAGGAACTCTAATTTCAAGATAAACCCCATTTATGTTGTCCTCAGCTTGAACTATTGAATAATATTCATACTCGGTATAATCAAAATTTGTTATTTCAAAATCAGTTGTGTAAGTGTCATCTAATTCAAAATCCATAAAAAAATGATTGTCTTCTAGTTCAGATGAACATGGTACTGTAATTTCTGGTATTTCGCTTGTATCTGTGTCTGGAACCCTAATTGTATCTGTATTAAGTGTTTCAGAATAATCAGGTTCAGGAGGTAATTTTCTACAAGAAGAAATTCCAATTATTATTAATAGTATAACTATGATAGATATAAATGCTATTTTTGATGTTTTCACTTAAATATGTTTAAATTTTTAATGCTTTATAATTATTCATTATATAATTTTAAAAAAAATATAACAATAATTTATTCCAAATATAAAAATTTTAATACATATTTAAAATAAAAAGTTGAATTTTGATAAAAAATTACTGTTGTTGTTATTGTGAATTTGTTATGATATAGTTATATTATTAATTAAGTAATAATATAACTATAGTCATTCTAATGAAACAAAATAATAAATATCCAAAAAAACTTTACATTGGTTGTAGAACATTTTTTCTAATTAAAATCTTAGTACATGACAAAAAATATTAACCAATTGTAAGTCAAGTACTTATTAACAATTCGCTATTAATAAGTAATGCGAAAAACACTTGCATAAAACTCTGGCAATCAATACATTAGATGATAAATTCTCACGTCTAAAACTAATGTATATGACTACCAAAGATAAAAGTAAAAGTAATGATTTTATCTTAGTACATGACAAAAAAAATTAACCAATTGTAAGTCAAGCACTTATTAACAATTCGCTATTAATAAGTAATGCGAAAAACACTTGCATAAAACTCTGGCAATCAATACATTAGATGATAAATTCTCACGTCTAAAACTAATGTATATGACTACCAAAGATAAAAGTAAAAGTAATGATTTTATCTCAATATTGAATAATCATTTTCAAGGAGAAGTGAATTTATCGAGACTAAAGCTTCTTGAAATGTTTGTTTTGGCTCTCTGCAAAGTTCAAACAGTAGGTTTTGAAAAACTAGCCAACGCTTTTGACAGTAAAGCGTTGGCAGCTTCTAGTTTAAGGCGTATTCAACGTTTTATCGCTCGTTATGCTTTAAACTCTGATTTAATTGCAAAACTAATATTTGGACTTTTGCCATACAAAGAAAATTTGCAACTTAGTATAGATAGAACTAATTGGAAATTTGGTCAAACTAATATTAATATTTTTATGCTTGGTGTCACATATAAGGGTGTAGCTTTTCCTTTATTGTTTAAGATGTTAGATAAACGAGGTAATTCAAATTGTAAAGAGAGAATTGATTTGGTCAATCGTTTTATTAAACTTTTTGGAACTAATTGCATCGACTGCTTAATGGCAGATAGGGAATTCGTTGGAGACGATTGGATTCAATTTCTAAACGATAATAGAATTAGATATTATATACGCATCAGAAACAATTTTAAAGTATATCTTCCACACAAAGACAAAGAAATGAAAGTTTCATGGTTATTTAATGCATTAAAACATGGAACGTTTTTACATTATAAACGTATTGTGAAAATAGGAACTCAATTGTGTTACATTTCAGGTTGTAAGGCAATTAGCAAAAACAAAAAGACAGATTTTCTAATAATAATTTCTTTCAACAAACCTGAGCAAGCTCAGATAAATTATAAAAACAGGTGGCAAATAGAAACCTGTTTCAAAGCAATGAAATCTAGTGGCTTTGATATGGAAAAAACTCATTTGCAAGATATAGTAAGAATTGAAAAACTAACTCTTATTGTAATGATAGCTTTTGTATGGTGCTACAAAACTGGAATATTCATACATGAAAATATTAAAAGTATCGAAATCAAAAAACATGGACGAAAAGCAATAAGTATTTTCAAATTAGGACTTTCTTACATAGCTAACGTATTGTTAAACTCTAAAAATCAAACAGATATAGATGTGTTTAAATTTTTGTCATGTACTTA